>Ga0210059_1000433_pt1 | contig 52558 bp, 47 predicted proteins | sample Ectturendosymbi2_FD_188042 | JGI IMG/M metagenome (GOLD analysis project Ga0210059, IMG submission 188042) | Ecteinascidia turbinata endosymbiont from Florida, USA - Sample 2 (SPAdes) (version 2) | ecosystem: Host-associated > Tunicates > Ascidians > Unclassified | place: Key West, Florida... | reverse complement strand
CATTCCCATGGAATATAACACCAGCACAGTTTGAGAAGGCAAGCTTGGAACACAAGTCCAGCAGAAGTTAATTACAAAGGCAGCAGCAAAGCAAGCCTACTTATTAACAACAAAAACCTACTTAGAACCTACCTACTGTTCATAGATTACTACTTACAAAGTGCTGTGAATCCTCATATTTGACACTCTTGTTGTATTGTACTGCAGTGAACAGACTAGTTAATGATCGTGACTGAAATCAACAGTGGCTTTGCAATGTAAAGACTAACTCCCATTTCCTGCCCTGCAGAATCTATTCAAATTCTATTAGTCACTTGAAGACTGCAATTACGATGCGACGCGGTTTTCATGACCTCATCGCCCAGCAGTTCTCCACGATTTTCTCTGCTGGCTGTTAGTTTTTTCGGACTACACTAAATAAAATCACATCTCAGCGATTCCAACAACACCTACAAAAAGCACCTTTGTGTGGTGGTATCGGCTTTCACCTTTTCATTTTCACCTATTCCTCAGCTTTCGCAATACCATAGGCCAGCGTTTCCCAAACTTTTTCTGATCGCGTACCATTTGTGGGCCCTATATTTTCACGGCGTACCACCTTGTTCCAGGAAAACTCATTCTACCCAATATCAGTCGATCAAAAGTTTGGCAAACCGGACTTGACACAAATGCGGCGTGAACAAAATGGCTGTGAGAAATTATAATGGCCATTTTTCGAAACTAATAAGGGAAGTAGGCTATGCAAAAATGCAGGAATTTATTAACACAACGCGATAAGGAAAAACAAAATGTTTTCTTTTTGTGTAGAAGAACAGAAGGGTCTCGCGTACCACCTTGAAGGCCTTCGCGTACCACTAGTGGTATGCGTACCACAGTTTGGGAACCACTGCCATAGGCCAAGCGCACGAAACAAATCTTGGAGTCCTTGCAGTGTAAAAACGACCCAATATCGAGTTCGCAAGTGCATTCACGAAGGTAAGCCAAGGGCGACGAATCGCTCACGCGTCAATCCGATAACAGTGCAGTGTAAAGTGGGTAACCATTGTTGCCACTCTGTTGTTACGGAAAAGTACTAGATTTCATGATAAAAAAAACTAGATGCTCAAAAAAACACTAGATCACAAAATCAAACTTACACACAGTGAAAATGCCCAGAAAATGCGTTTCAACGCCAACCATAGACATTGTGCGAGTCATTTGTAAACCAGAAGCAAAGAAAACGGGAGATAGCAGCAACGCCTGTGTTTGTTTGTACAGGTCACAGAAACTTTCAACAGTTGACCAAGTGACTTCGCAGTGGTCGCAGCTCAAAACATTATATTGACTTGTGTAATTTTAGATTTAATTAGGTAGAATTTTTAGCTAAAATTACAATTGCACTAAATCAAACGGTCTCAATTAATGTCACAATTACACAAAATTGTGCATTTAATTAAATTCAGCTCACTCATAAAAAAACACTAGATGCCTATAAAAAACACTAGAACACTAGATGAAATGAAAAAACACTAGGTCTGGTGGAAAAACACTGGGGGTGGCACCACTGTGGGTAACTGGCAGTTCAGTTCTAACACGAGAACGAAAAAATGGAACAGCAGTAGCTTATTATGACGAAAGAATAGCGTTGTTTATGCTTTTCGATATGCTGCAGAGGCTGGGTAAAACGTGAAAGACAGCACATAAATCGTGAGGTTTAACAAAGTGTAAGGCATTGTTTAGTTTGTTGAGTATTGTTTGATATCTGTTTCTACTTCGATAGGCATCCAAAAGGGGCGCCACAGACGTTTGGGGGGAGGGGCAGTTGCCCCAAACTGTTTTCCCCTGGATCCGCCACTGATTTGTTTTGGGTCATAACCGCAGAGTTAAAAATTTACACTTTTTGGCACTACTCGTGGTATCATCAATATGCGAGTGCGCTACTGTGGACCTTGAAGAGAAAACAACGTCAAAATCCCCGGTAATTGAGCAGAAACGGGACGGTAAGGTGGTGAGTGCATCATTAGTTCTTGTTGATTGGGGTTGGTTGAGAAATACAGACTTATATTGATTACGATAAGGACTGGCTTGCCTATATCATGGCAAACTTGGTAAAACTATCCATGAAAAACCTCGAAGTCAATAATTTTTCCATAGCCTACAGATGATTGCAGGGGCAAATCCAGCCCGTAAAGTTGTGGGGTGGCGGTGATTGTAGTAAAAATTGATCGACAAGTCTCAAGAACAGCTTCGCTACTGTAAGAAAGATGAAGTTTACATTATAACACTGCTGTGACAAAACAATGAGCGGCAAAATGGCTTTATGTCGCGAATGTTGTTTTCCGAAGTGTACAACATTATGGTGAATAAAATTACTTTCGTAGGTTTTAGGGAATTCGATCGCTCCCCCCTGGATCGACACAGTAAAATTAGATGATTGATACAGTGAAATTAGAAACGTTGTTGTCAATCAGATAAGACAGCAAACATACGAAAATTCTGTGGTAAAGGTGAGAGGCCACTAGAAAAAATTTTTGCATTGGTGATGTTATTGGTACTAAAAACAGTGGAGGCTTTGTCTCCCATGCCCCCATTGACCGTACGTAGCCTACGGCACGTGTGAGCGATTTGCAGACCCTCATTACAACAATTTTGGTACTACCAACAGTTGAAAACAAATTGATAGAAAGTGGTACTGATGAAGTACGTATAGCAACAAGTTACAGTGCAAACATGACGAAACCAAAATTTTCTGAATGCAATGCTTTAAAAAATTACAACGGGCGATTGGATAATTATAAAATGCAGTAAGTTTGTCCAGCTGTTCATAGGTGTTCGAGAATGCGGCATGTCAAGCATTAGCATGAGTTCGAGCAAGACTGCTGCTAGCACCTGCCTGCAGGCTGCAACCGCAGTGTTTTTTCCTAATGGTAAGTGTCAGAGATGAACATGAATTTGGATTTAAATCCAGCCGCATTTTATTCCTTTGACGACGTTGTGAGCCAAAGGTAGAGCATAAGTCATTTTGAATTAGGTTCAAAGTTAATTTTTTGTCTTTGAATGTTTGAGTTGAGTTACATAGCTCAAGTACAGCGATATAATTTTGGATTTAAACAAGATTTGGAATATATAACTGTCAGTTTTCGGATTTACATTTGGATATGATTTTCAAATAAAATTGTTGGATCGGATTTGGTTTTGCAAAACATAAATCCGTTCATCTCGGGTTAGTGGCGCTAGCAGCTTGCAGCAGTTGATGGGATGTGCCGTGGTAACGATGGACGCTTGGTACTTCGCGCTTGTGTCGTAAGCAGCACGCTGCCAAACTGGCGCAGCGAAACAACTTGTACTTTGTCAAAGAATTGCTATACTGCAGTTGGATTCACTGTGTGCTTCATCGTGCGCTTCCTTTATTAGGTTGAATAATTTTTTGAGACTTAATTTTTTGAGTTGTCTGATTTTTCATTTGAGGTTGTTAATAATCAGTAAAGTCAAAGTGGCAGGGCATGGCCTATGCTCAGCTGGGCTCAGTCACTGAGGGCTGAGTGAGTCAGTTCAAAATGGCTCTGAAGTCTCAAGTAGAGAAAGAGGAAATTGTCACCCATCGCAGAAGAGATGAGTGTATTATGTGCTTGGTTTAATGTTGATTTTTATTTGCTTCACAGAATTACAGTAAGTATAAAAATAAAAAAATCATAAGATAATTGATACAGTCGTTACCAAATGATGTCAGGGGGAATGCTACCAGCATTTTGGCCTGTGTGCAAACCTGACCTGACACAGTCATGCCTATCCCATGGATCATACCCAGCCTGCTCACCAGTATTATGACTGCCTGCTACTTCTTTGTCCCTCTTTCATTTTATTTAATGTAAACTCACTGGATATTACATTCCAGTTTCTTTTCTGTAAGCTTTGCTAACCGACCTTGAAGTGTTATTTCGTTTGACCAATTGTTTGCAAATTGTGCGTTGTTTTCTATTTGTTCTACACTTGTTTTTTGTGGCTGCAGCCCATGATGAAGCTGCTGTGTTCTAATTTGGTCAGTTTTCCTTTTAACTTCTGAAGCAGTTACACAAGAAAAGTTGCATGAGTTCAGTTCAGTTCTGTACAGTTTATTTAGGAAAATCACAAATATAAAACAAAATAAAACGGATATGTAAAAAAAACAATTACACACCATTGAGCATACAAGCAGAATAACTGATAGGTTTCCAAGTTATAACAAGATTAAATCGTTATATTGCTTTTTATCAAGCCTGGGCCACTCACAGAACAATACTAGCATCCCAATCAATGGCACTTATGACTTAAGCTTATCCCAAATGAACCACCGAAATATAATGAACCATTGAATGAGAAAATGCAACAAGGAAGGTATGCCAAAGCATGATTGCCAAATTAAAATGCAAATATTGAAAGACAAGTTGAAAAAACATGAAGGTAATTATACAGTAATGTTGTTGACAAATAGCATAACAGTTCAATTGCTGAACATAAAAGAAAACTCTAATTTGTGTCTGAAACGTATAGTGAGAAGTCATAATGAAAATTGCACTTTATATGGCTGACCACTGCAATTTTGTGTCTTGAACCAGAGTAATAGAACTGGGAACTTGAGGGCAGTCACATATAGTTATGATTATATGAAAAGTACATATGCCTGCTATGTATTCTAGGCTTAAGGCTTAAATACGTATGCTTTATTGTTTGATGAATCTGGGCCATGACATGTGGATTACCATTAGGTCCTGCACTGTGCTTGTATTTTTGCTAGAACTAGTGTTTGCCCATTCTGGCTGCAGTCAGCTTGCATTTACTTTTGTCTTTGGTAACTGTCAAAGAACAAGTAACTTGTGAATACCTTCCTATTTTCATGCCAACTTTTGTGTGATTTGTTAATGTTTTTAATTTATAGTTTTCATAGCCTGACTACAAAATTCCATTTGGATAACATAATTTCAATTGTTTAAAATTTCAGATATCTTAACTAATCTACATGTCAGATAAACTCTCTAATTCAAAGTCAACTATAGACTGTTTATACAGTAGTAAGGATAATTGTTTGACAAATGTTACCAAAAAGGTTTTTCAGGTGATTTTTAAACTGAATATCCTTTTGCAACATGCACTGTACTTTGGAAAAAATATGTGCATATCCTAAGAGGAAAAGCAGTGATTTCTGAGGTATCTCACCGTATAGAACTCTAGCTGCAGCAAAAAATGAGAGTCAGTGACAACTCACATGCTGAAGGTTTTTCTTCCACTAATCACTTAGAAACCACCATTTAAATCACAACATAGAAAACATGTCAAATACTTAAACAGGAGACTAGAATGGTGGCAACATGACAAGCTACAATAACTGATTCCTGAATATGAAGCTGTTGATTTCATGTTTATCCATGTTTAACTGTCAGTTTTAGATATTATCCATTAATCTGCATTTAATGCTTTTGTTAGACTTCCCAAAGTGTGAGAGAGATGCAAGATATTGTAAAATTAATCATTAAATGTGGCAATGTTGAATGTGTCATAAATGGTAAGAAGTGCAAATGAATCAATGTAATGCAGTTGTATGGAAGTTAAACTAGCTTATTTTTGAGAAACTCTAAAGAGGGTAAGTACTAAGTCATATGCCAATAAAGTTTTTATACAGATATAAGCAGTGGCGTAGCCAGCCCAAGAATTTGGGAGGTCCAAAATGTTTTATTTTAGGCTAATAACACTATTTTGTTTGAAAAAATGCTTCTCAAAGCACAAAATGACTATATGTTATAAATATTTGGGGGGGGCATGGCTCCTTTGGCCCCCCTGGCTATGTCTGTGGATATAAGGAGAAGGAAAATGTGCAGGATTTTGATGTCAATTTGATTAGTTTCTTCACAAAGTAATATGTTGACCAAGGACTCTTGGTCCATGGAGCCATTGTTATGGAAACCAGCTTACTTTAAAACACTTGCCAAACTTTTCTGTGGAAAATCTTTGACCATCAACACCCACATTAGATAAATTTTCACTTTAAATTGGGTTGTTTTATTTATAAAAATGGTCAGTATGGTTTTGTTTGCTGAGCTTAATGATGGAGGTTTTGGTTTAGGATTTTTCTTACATGAGAAAAATTTCAATCACATGCATTGCTTCATTTTTGACCTGCTGCTTCGTATTGTTGCTACAAACTTGATGCAAAAGCATGACTGTATTGCATTTAAGTAGGCAGAAATTGTCTGAACCTGCCCAATGTGCTTTTCTTGCACTGAAGTTTCCTTTTTCATTTCCCCTTGATATTCTTATTAAGGTTTTATTTGAAAAATATAATTTGTTTTTGTCTTCAAAGACCTGGAGAATGCTTGGCCGCTGTGGTATGCTTGTATTTAATTTCTCTGTGAATTTCTGTATAGCTTTTACACTTAACTTGACTTGAAGATGTGGCAGAAATGACACTATGCCAGCAAAAGCCTTTTGGAAATATCTCAGGATATGGAATATTGCAAAGATTCTGAGCATTCATCTCCATATTGCATTATTAAATCTGTTTTATTTTCCTGCTCTTGGCAATTCCGAAGTCACTCCTTATCGTTTCTTTGTAAGTGAAAATGCGACAGTTGGTGCAGAAGTTGGAAGACTCAGTGAAAATTCAAGTGACAAGTTTGTGGTACTTGGTGATGCAAGTGCTCCCTTTGAAAATTTTTTTGATGTAAATGTCCTGCAATCATCTGGCATTATTGTCACAAAGCGAAAGTTGGACCATGAGCTATTCCCCAGTTTTGATGCATCAATATTCAACTTGAGCAGCAATAAAGTATTTAAGGTAAAATGTTTGCTGCATCGCTGTTTTATTATGCAAATTTGTAGTTAAATGTTAACTATTTAAAATTTTGGGAACCGTTGTGCATTAAGGTCACAGCTTGCTCTATGCACATGTGGACTTATTTTTGTCTGCTTGCAGGTGGAGGTCTTGGTAACAGATGTCAATGATAATGCACCACAATTCCTCCATTCTGTCTTAAAAATTAACATATCAGAGGCAACGCAAAAAGGATCAAAGTTCAGTTTAGGTTCCGCCATGGACCATGACTCTGGTCAGTTTAGTGTTCAGGGCTATAAAATTACAAGTGGTGATGCAAACCAAAGCTTTTCAATCAACAACCGAACGGTTGGAGAAGAAATTTTTGCTGACTTGGTTGTTGAAAAAGACTTGGATCGTGAAGAGCAACCAACTTTCGAACTTATAGTAGAAGCTTTTGACGGTGGTCAGCCAATCAAAAGTGGCACAGTTCTGGTCAAAGTTTGCATATTGGATGTTAACGACAATCCTCCTACATTTGATTTAAGTAGATACACTGTTGTGGTTCCGGAAGATTTGATTCCTGGCCAAGATATTCTGACTTTAAATGCAACCGACAAAGACCTTGGTGGGAACAGTAAAATTTCGTATCGTATTGATCGCGACAAAAGTGACCCCGACTTTTATTTTATGGTAAATGCAGATAATGGAAGAATATATTTGAATAAGACATTGGATTATGAACATGCAGTTCAGCACAAAATAGTTGTAGATGCAGTCGATGGAGGTAGTGAGCCTCTTGTTGGATCAACCGTTGTGATCGTTGATGTTCAAGATGTGAATGACAACAAGCCTACTATCAATATTATTTTTCTGGACGGCGGCGAAGCCCAGGTGCGTAATATATGCAAATTGTGTTGTTGCGCATAATGCTAGAAAGATGAAAATTTGATATAGTACCACGAACGTTGACGTACTTTCGCGGAGAATGACTTAACATCGACGTAGATACAGGTGCCTGGTGATCGCGTTATATTTTGCAATCACGGTCGCGCAAGTACATTCTAAACGTGATTCTGACAAACATGGAATACGGTCTGTTGATCCTCCATCGTTTTCTTCAAATAACCACTAATCTCCGAAACTTTGCAAATTTATGTTTCTACTTTTTCAAGCTTACCGTGTGGGTAGTTGAAGATGGTTCGTGGACACTGGTTACTTATTATGCCCCCATAAAAACTCTCTTCGCTGCAATTGGTGAACAGAATGTGTAGAACATTACGCCGCTTAAAACAAATATAGCCTAAATTGCAGAGGATGCTCTAGTTTGCAATAAACAAATTAAGCAAACATGATTCGTTGGAGTAATGAATTAAGTGAAACTTCAATCCCAAATTTTTAAATATTAGGTGCGTGCATGCTTGCAGATACTTTACATCCTCGTTTCTTCTTGGCAATCACACGCAATCTTTCCAAACGAAACGTGTGGCGAGCAGAACTTTTGAGTAACATTGCGCACCTGAAACTCTTTTCCAGTTTATTCACAAAACATGACAAATATAAATTTGTGAAAAGGGTTGCTCCAGCATCGAGAGGTGTACTACTTTTGCCGATTTTTAAGTTGTAACTATTTTTTACCGTACATAAAACTGAAGTGCAGTTTCGCAAACCCTTTGCTGTATTTTTTGCAAAAAGTGTTCTTGACACGTATCCTTACCAATACAAAAAAATTCTTTAGAATAGGTAGGTAACGTGAGATTTTGCACACATGCTACTGTACTTTCTTTTATGTCGCTGCAAACTGTCTTAGCATGAAGTTTCTGCAGGTATCTGAAGCGGCTGAACCCGGGGATTATATTGCTCGCGTTTCTGTCAACGATCCTGATTTAGGTGAAATTTCACAAGTGGATCTAACACTTTCTGGTGGGAATGGAAGGTAATTTCAAATGTAGTTCATCTTTGCCGCTGGTGCAGATTTCTTGCTTGTTGAGAGCGAAGTGATATCATTACTTGGGGTTTTGAAGGGTGCTTAAGGCAAAATGCTCGTAGAAAATTGCCGCAACCATTTTGCTTTCGAGCAGTTCCAGTGAAAAAAAATTTTCAAATCATCTGCTGCTTCACAGATTCGGTCTTCAGACTGAGAGCAATATCATCTACCTCGTCTGTGTGAAAAGCTCGTTGGACAGGGAAACGCAAGCGACCTATCATATAACGCTGAATGCAACCGATTTTGGCAGGTACCATATATTGCTGGCACTCGCGCAAAATTGCATGAAATCATTTGCTGCGTAAACAGCGTTGACCGAATGAACAACATTAGTGTTGATAAAAAACTTTCTTGCTTGTCATAGTTGGCCACACGGTTGTACAAGTGTGTAGGATGAGTGAGATCTGCTTTTACTTCGCAGTCCTCCGCAGTCAGCACACATTTCATTCACGCTGACTGTCAAAGACGTCAACGACAATCCTCCGAAATTTAATAAAAGGCTGTATGAATTTGACCTCTCGGAACAAGCATTTCCAGGTTCGATGTGCAAAATGTGATTGCTGTGAACTTTAGCAGAGTTTGTTTTATTTCAGTCAGTGATAACGCTGTTCGTGTGGTGTTCAGCCGCAGCAATGTCTCCTGTTGGTGTGTAATAATTTTCTCAGTAATGTGCAAACGGATTAGTGGTGAGGTCGAGTTGAAAGATGTTTTAACTATACACCTTTATCTACGTGACTTGGGTGAATGGTCCAGTTCTACCATCATCTCTTTTCCAGAAGTGTGTGAACTGATGTTGATTGAACTTACTACAAATTATGAATTTGCTCTGGCAGGCACATATCTTACACAACTGGAAGCTTTGGATCCAGACGAAGGGGTCAACGCAGAAATCACATATCGTTTGGAAACAACGCCTCAAAGCACCTGGTTTGACATCAACGAGAACTCCGGGCTCATTACAACTGCGTAAGTTGTAGACGTGCTGGAGTTGGATTTTGTGTGTGGTACAGGCCGGCGAGTACAGCAACATCTTCCATATGAGTGTAAAAGTCAATATCTGTCTGAAACTCGTGCGTGCGTGAGAAACGGTATGTCGGATGTGCAGTTCGTAATGACTTGAGTAAAACCTTTCAAGCTGAAAACAGGTTTGCTGCAGCCTGCATTGGTCAATTTCTTATTATTTTGCAGAAAGTTTTGGATATGACCAGTTTAGTGACAGTGTAAATCGGCAGGAGTATTTAGTTAAGTTCACAGTCAGTCGTCAGCTTTTGGTTTGAGTCTACTTGTGCTATTACGTTGGATAATGTCCAGTGACCCCATGCTTTTCTTCTTGATATGAGTGGCATTTTTTCTATTTTTAAAGAAAAAAAACAAAAAGCTTACAAAAAGCAAAAAAGAAAGTTTAGTGCATTTGGTTCAAATCAACAATTCATATTTAGTCTTTAACTGTTTTTTTGCCGTGCTTCTGCTGGCTGATAAGAAAATGTCGAGCTGATAAATTTCGAAATGACCGATGCGAGTACGAAGGTCGCGTGACTAGGAATATTTCTATCGTTTTTTTAATAGAGTTTAAGGCATGGTTTTCGATCTGGGTCGTTTCACATACTTCGTGCACGACAGTGCACCGGATAAATGTTTTGTCTGTCACAAGCGGATGTGTTTGCGTACATAAGTTTTCTCAGTGACAAACACGCGTAATCCTGATGCATAATACAATGTGCCGGGAACTTGGATTTCATCTATGTGGTCTTTTATCCACACAAAGATATATTTGTTTGTTAATACGTAGAAGCTGGTGATGCTCCTATAACAGATTTAAGCTTCCTAGTATTTAAAATGCAAACTCAGTTTTCCTGTAAATCATCTCATTCGTTTTGTCGATAGCTGGAGGCCACCATCCAGCGTCCATCACCGCTCCCTAACAGTTGATCCGGTGTGCGGATCGTTTGATTAAAATAGTTTTGATGCTCGGTTATGAAATCACTGTCAGAAGCCGCAAGGCAAAGTTTTTACAAGTTGCATTCATAGCGACTGCTACGACAAGCAGATGAGGGTTCGCAAATTAACATTGACCAAAACAGAAAGTACACTGATTTTGCATGCAGCTCCAATTTACAAACTGAACACGATATGCTGCGAAATCACAGAGTGTGGCAGAACAAGTATTTTGTCGGCATGTTGCGATTGGGATTGTAGCGGTGCTCAATTTTTGCCCCTGCATGTATTTCGGTCTTTTCGTCTATCGTTATCGAAGACTTGCCAAACTTGGATGAGAGACTGTTGTCGACATCGTCCTACCTTAGTTGTTGGCGTGCAAATGTTATTTTGCCAAATCTTTGTATACGTTCAATGAATTGGGAACCGTTCGTGTATAACTTACTAGACCTACGAATATTATAGACTAGCTGAGCGCTAACGAAAAGAAATGTTCGGTCGAAACTTCATGAAATATTAATGAGTTGTGCTCAGCAATTTCACCTTATTATCTATGTTGAAATATTTTGTGTACTAGTGCGATTTCGTGTGATGTCACATCCGAAGGCTGGTCGTTGCTGCTGTCAAGAATGACGTTAGAAAATGTGCGCTGCCCAGGATTTTCTGGGATGGAATATTTACTGCGCAGGTTTTGGTTACATTTGTCCTTCTTGCGCGATCACCAGTTGCCGCTTGCATGTTCGCATGCTTTTGCGGCTTTTTGGTTAAGTCTTGCAGATAGCCGTCACGTCCAAGAACTTTTATAGTTCGACTAACTTGTCTATGAGCCGCCACTTCACGCAGGTTTAAGTTTTGTTTCGCAAACGCATACATTTGCAAGTTAATTTATTACTGTAACTTGACAGTTAAGTTTATTATTTTTCACTGACTCCAGTGATGTACTACTATATATTTGTGGCCTTGCCACGTTGTGAAATCATCTCTAAACGTCATAAAACGATTTTCGTGCGGTTTGTGCACCAGACAAAACCTGGATTACGACATCAGTTCGCAAGTGCATCTCGTAGTGGTCGCCACCGACAAAGGATCGCCGCCAATGAAGTCCAACACAACTGTTCTGGTTCGAATCAGTAAAGTCTTCGACAGCGCCCCAGTGTTCGATGAGCCTGCGGTGTCAATAACCGTTCCGGAAAATATAGCGGTTGACGACTGCTTCTTGCAAGTAAGAACAATGGACGTTCACTCTCATCTATGGTTGTTATATCATGCTTATGTGACCGCTCTGTCGTTACTGGAAAATGATATTCAGGAAGAGTTATTATATACAAGCGAATTTACGCAACGAATGGACACTTGATCAGTTTGCAGGGAGATGAAAATCGCGTGCTTGTGTTTAAAGAGCCATCAATCGCGTGATGTAGGTTATCAGGCTGTTATATCAACTGTTAACTGTTTTCAAACCAGTACGTTGCATGGAATCACGAAGAGAAAATGCCTGAAATCACGCACAGGAAACGCATAAACTACAAAAGCGCTTATGTATCTACTACACTGCTGCTGCCGTGGGCGTCGCAAGGGGGGCGGGGGGCCTTGCCTCCCTGGATTTTAAACAAAAAAAGGTTGTTTTCTTCGTTTTGAGTGGGAAAAAACGAGTTTAACCACTTTTGCCCCCCCTGAAAAAAATCCTTCCGACGCCCAGGGCTGCTGCTATACTCAGGTGTAGTACAAGGCTGGGCGTTGGCCGTGAGCATCAAGCGTTCGGCAAGTTGGTTTCTTTTCGCTGAGACATTTCGGTCATTTGTCCGAAAAAGCTTTTGTATGACTGAAAAAAGCATTGACCAAATTGACTTAATTTTTTTCGGTCATTTCATAGAAACTCGGTCACTGACCGAAAAAATCCAGTTGGGAAGGAGTGTTGCAGTAATGCAGAAAAGTAGGATTTTTTGTTGCCCAATGTTATTTTTTTAACATAGCGACAATGCTTGCATACCAACTTGCTTTCTGAACTCTGTTTCTTGGTTTAACAGTTTTTGAATGTAATAAAAACACAACTGTTCATTTGTGTTGCCATAAATTAAGTGTAACATTTGCGGTTTGGAATGGTTCTTATACGTCTAATTTAAGCCTTTTTCGTCGCAAAGTTTTGCACTTCGTTTCTTGTTCACGATGGTTGCTATTTTAGCAAATGAACGCCCAAGCAACCATGAGGATGAAATCGACTTCCGTGTTCATGGAATAGCAATTGTTGGTTACGCTCAATGGTACCCCCCTAAAGTCTATTTACATTTTTTGACATAGTCAATGCAGAAGTTCGATCCTTAGTTCTGTTGGAGGCTGCTGATCGATCTTACGAACCACCGCTGACATTTCTAACGCACGATAACGGTTTCGTCTCACGTTCTCGATGTTTGTTGACCAACGCACGACTGAGTGGAACTTGTGTGGTGCCACCAGCAGTGACTGCATCACAGTGGTTATACTGTGGTTCATCACACTGCATCACAGTGGTTATACCCGTTGAGTGTCTATTGAGAATGGAAAATTGGAGAACGTTTAACGTAACCTTGATGCGGCGGTCTTGTGTTGTCCTCCAATTAAGTTTCAAATAAGTGACGTTATTTGCGTCCGAACACGTGTGGGAGGAAAATCAGTGAATCTGTTCATGCCGGCCTCGCTGTGTGTTGTGGCACTATTCACGTAATCCCGCGGATTTGAAATGTTTTAACTGGCCGACCTGTACAACACAATTTGTCTTCATCTGGTGAATCCAAACGACGACGTGGCGATTGAAACGCTCGTCGCTTCTAAGGGAGTGGGAGGTTGTTGGTGTACGTAACACTGGAAGGTAAGACACCGTCAAGCTGTTCAAATCTCTCAGAACGTTTTCTGTCGTCGAGCGACATCGAACAAAATGGTCATTGATAAACCTCAGAGCCGGGTATTCTGTCTCATGCTCTTCTCACTTTTACCACCATGGAGGACAACGACAGCTGTTCACTTAAAGAGCACAAACGCTGGCTGAAAGATCTTCACGGTCAAATAACGTGGAAGTTAAAAAAGTAATTTGTCGCCTAACGCCCACAAATGGTACTCAATTGGCTGATACGACGTGATGCTATTTTTGCGGTTTGAAATTTTTGTTGTTGCGCCATAATTTGCCAGGAAAAATTTAGCGTTGTTGTGTTGAGATGTTATTTCGTACGACTTATGGTTTCAGATCTTGCATCTCTTTTAGCTTTCTTGTGAGCAGGCAGTTTTGCTTTCCACTGCATTCACTCCTAATCCAATTTGGTCGATTTGAGACACAGCTGGATCTGTTGGTTGAGATTTTGATTTAAAAAAATTTACGCGTTTTATCAGAAGTACTGGAATGAATTGCAATATGCTGAAAGCTAAATATCCTTTGAGAACAAATTCGCGGAGGGCCGGCAAATTAAAATAGTGGTGGGATTCTGCAACAACAGATATTGACGATGTAAAACTCGCAGTCCTAAAATTTGTTTGTCTAAACTGAGTATGAGTGAAGTTACATCCATTCATATCAAGCACAGCATGGACATACTGGCCTGGTGTCTTACCAGTTGTCTAAACTGGTATTTGTAGCTGTGTTAGTTGTGATTCTTCGTGGTATCATTGGCCAGTTTTTCCAAAACAACATTTGGCATAAGATACGGAAAAATGAGCTAATTTGGCAAAATGCACCATCCATTAATAATCTCATTGTGGATCATTATCAAATATTTTTCGAAGTAGAATGGAGTAATTTACTCTGGCGAGACAGCAGAACAAATTTCGCTACAGGTGACGGTCACACACTGAAACATGACTTTTGCTCGCACAGGAGTTGGAACATTCGCCTTGTGATTTCGTTCTTGACCAACAGTGCCACAACATTAAGCGTGTGATTTATGAATCCGTTAAACAAGCAAGATTGCGGTCCATGTTAAGCACACCAATTTCTTTTCTGGTCTGTTTGTTCTCAAACAAACTTACGCGAACAAATCCTTATCTCTCACTGAGCGCGGGCTTGTGGAAGCGGACAGCAAAATAATGCAAAAGTGTGTTTCTTGGGCATTCCACTACCCTGATCTTTCCCGATTCTGCCACAGCTGCTACTATAATCTGCGAGCCAACGGTACTCAGCAGAAACAGTTATTGTGCGTGGTACGTACGTCCATAACGTCCCAATGCAAAAAACATCTGTAAGTGAAACGTGTGGTATGGTCTGCCTAAGTCATCTCTATGTCACTCAAATGCACTGACCAGTCAAGAGCTTAGCTGCTGTTAAAATTGTGACCCTGGGAGGTGGTTTGGTGCGTCGTTGTTGTAGGTGTGTTCTTTAATAAGCAGTTATTCGCGCTTGTAACTGTGAAGCGTTTGGAACCCCTGACTGTTCCCTTAAAGTTATTTGTGAGGGGTGCGTGGGAAGCAAGGTTTGAGCAGTAAGTCAAACCTAATAGCATAGAAGCGTGTAGAAATTCTCTGCAGCGGTTGTTTACCGTATATTTCTGCAGCTTGAAGTAGACATTGAATGGAATTGAGAAATATCTGATTAGCAAACTGTGCAATGCGTTGTACTTCGTGAGCACCTTACACTTTACTAGGCGAGACGTTGGTGGCAAACTAGTGTTTCTCCCATAATTCGTGGTTGCTTCGACGTCTTCCGCAAGACAAAATAGATCGATTTATTTGCTCTTGTTTGGGCCCGAGTGCTCAGCTGCCAACACTGCGCCGAGAATATTGACGTTCAGTAATGGTCCTGCTTTTCCATCAAATGCGCTTTTATGTAATATTAAGTATATCGCGATTTCGATTGCGTGGTTCTGCTTGGCGGGAGTGGTTCGCAGATATTAATTTGTTCAAATGTGAAACCTCTCGAAAGCACGTACTTCGAGTCGAGTCAAATGCTTTGAAAAATTGCTTTGACCGTGTCTGTTAGTCCTGCGAGTCATGTGTACTCGTGGTTGGCGAAAGTGAAGCGGTACCACGGCCTGACGTATAATCTTCCAGGACCTTCAAAGCAGTGAACTTACGTGCTCTCTATTGTTTTGACGACACTCAGCTTGCGTTGATGCGGCGGCGTCAAGTTCTCGTTCATGTGACACACAGCACCCACTGCCTCAGAATTACAATTTGTCGCTGTGTCCAAGTACTCATTTCCTGGTGAAAGCAAGTACCGCGCATCATTTATCGAAAGTCTGACAAGCGTGCATGTGACCCCTCGACCGGTTAACCTGGAGGCCATCGAGCTTGAATGCCTGAGTTAGCAGCGCAACCGATTACACGCCGAGCGAAACGACTGCGTTGTGCTTCGAAAACAGATATTTAGCGATCGTGTCCTCAACAAAGCGAGTGGCTGAATGTGCACAATCTCAAGTCTGGAATTTGCAAATAACCGTAGGCCTCTAGCGCTTCAAACACGCTCGGTGCTTCGCCTCCAGCGAAGGTGATTGCAGACAAATGTGAAATGGATTCTGAATTGTCGATAATAACATGATTATTGTGGTCTACAGTATTGGCTAAAGCTTACCCACGTAATACTTGACGCATCAGGAAGTCATTTATAAAACGCTTTGCCACTTTGGACGTCTTGGATTAAAAGAATTTTAACTTCAGAGAGTATTCAAGAACCGTAACTAGTCTCCGCACAGGTGAAGTGCTTGAAGCCATCAGCAAGCTTTTAACAGGAAATCGATTTCAAATAACGCTACGCATCTTCGAATCTACAATCTTATTCTAATAGAATATGAAAGTACTCGTCATATATGATATTCACCAAACAGTATTCATCATATGATTATGGAAGGTAACAACATTTCGCACATTTCCAATTTTGAAACAATTTAAGCAGCTCAGAAAAAAATTGACGGAAGCATCGGTCGGCTGTTTGCACTGCGGAGATGATTACATCGTGGAGATATACAGGAACGCGCATGCAGACAATTCCCAGTGTCCTGACGAACCTTGCTTCAAACGATTTGTCAGAACGTGATTGTCCCATGCGGGTCTCGCTCTCCTTTCCTGAGACAAGCCGCGTCTGCTCATGCTGCGAGACTTCCCGCCCAGCACTCACACCGCGCTCCGCAGCGCACACCATTCCGCATTGTTCGACTGTACGTTGCCAGAACGGCGGGAGGCATGCCCAGCGAGGATAAGTTTACGGACTGTCAGCCGAGTGCTGTGTTTGAAGTTATTTTTTACTGCGTTCCATAAACGGTTTGCGTGAAATCGATCTCCGGATACTGCGCCGCTCTTCCGCGGCAGCCTGTCGCCCTGTCCAGATCTCGGTGCACTCTTGGTAGCACCATGCTGCGTGTCTTGTAAGCGAGGGTTTGATTTGTGATTACGTAATGAAACGTGCAGTAATGCTGTCGTCATTTGCTTCGCTAAAAACACATAAAGAAGACAAGCCCCAAAACTAACTGAAAAATGTTTGTCAGTGCCATGGTTACTTTTCACGGAAGACGTCAAACAAAAATTTTTGATTTCACAATTATTTCAAAACAAGCAGGTGTTCTACAGAGAAAAGTTGCCCAAGAAGTGTATGATGGATTTTTGATTAGGTTCTAATGTTCGAATTGATAAACTTTGGGTTTCCAGTGTTTTTAAAATCAATTGAAAGACAAGTTTGGCTTATCGCGTCTTACACCTGCCCAAAGTTTTTTCATGTAACAACTGATTCAGCGTTTTGTGCGTCGAACAAAGTACTGATAGTGGCGTTGAACGAGTTACCTTACGATGTGCCTGATTTTGGCGAGGAAATTCGGTCCTGAATTGCTCTGCTAATATCTGCGACTCAACCGCCTGACTCAAGTTTCGAATACTTTAGTTTAAAACACCCGTTTCATTAAAACCTAATCTTGACTTAGCTCTGGTTGTAATGTCTATGTTGTTGTCTCTTGTGAGATAATTGAAGGGTATTTGATGGCTACTGAACAGGCATTGCACACTGCGCAAAATTTGGTGTTCGGTGAGGTGAGAGTTTTGTTGGATATTGCACTTGAGTGAAGACCGTGGCGGTATCTGACTGCTGATCTAAACACAGCGCTATCTACTAACAGATATATCTTGTTTTCATGACATTTATGAATTGCGGTAGAATCGCAGATTATCCAAATGTACCGAATATCGGTATTTTTAATTATAAAATATTTAAATGAAGTAGTTCGAAGCTCTCGTGGGTTGCAGTTGGGTTGTTCAAATCTTTCACAAAAACGCGCGAACCGTCCAATTCGCCTCGAGATTTGGAAGATCTACAACATGCACTCAGGCTTGTTATATATTTTTTGATTAAAAGTTCTTATGTGTTATATAAAGTTTGTAAGCTCGGATTCCAGTAAAGAAAGTACATACAGTATTGTTTCACTGGTCCATTAGCATAAACATTTTCCCGTGATCGCTGTCCATGATGTTGCATCTTACTGCCAAAAGGCTGGAGCCAGACAGGAAGATGGGCTCAAAACTTTGATTTGCATAAATCAATTTTTAATATTGAGTTTTAGTGCAAAATTTTCATGAAATCATTAATGTCTTGTTCTAGCTGTAAATATTTACACATGACGGATTGAAGTGAAGCAATGCATAAGCATAAGGATTACAATTTTGATTAAAAAGTATTATTATGTATCAGAAAATTTTCAGACCCCGCAATGCCTTTGGTTTTCATTGCGCTTTGGACGCCCCACGTTGATGAACCTCAAGAAGTGAATCAAACATGAAAACTGTTTGAGAATGTGACTTGAAAAAATTTGTGTGCTGCTTTTCTCAATAGCGCGCGTTGATGTCAATGCTACCGTCTTATTTATCTCAACTTCTTTTGCTTTAGTAATCCAGGAAAGATGTTTACTTTCGCTAGTTTCTGCGTGCTGCTTTGTGGACGTTTAATTGCAGCAGCAAAGTGTTGAAATTTGAAAAAGAATTTTTTTTACTGAAAACAGTATAGTTTGTTGAAAAAATATGAAGTGCAAGGTTGTTAAAAGCTACGTTTTGCATGTTACGCAATTGAGCAGTTGTTTATTCCACATGCAGTAAACTGATGCCTGGATTTTGGGATGGACAAGCCATCTTAAGCAGCCATTTCTTCTTATGCCTGTTATCCGTCTCTACTTATTTTCTGCGAGCTTTGGGCGAATAAATGGCTGTATATTAGTGACAAGCGTCAAGTGATCGGTAGCAGGTTGACTGTTCCACTTCGACTTCATACAAATATGTGTGGATCAGTGAACGCCACCTAAGCAACTACAGTAATCTGCAGCACTTTAATCAGCCCGCGCTGTTTACCGTTGCTCTGGTTGTTCCGCCGCCGGTGGTGGTGGATCTCGTAAATACGTGGTCAGGTGTGCTGCGTTCGTTACTCGTGTTAGTTTCAACGCCCCGCACATGCTGCAGTCGTTTGATGCGTAGCGCATTGAACGCTGCTGCTGGCCGAACGCTTGGTACCTACGCCGTGTTGTCTCTGCCATGCCTCCTGTTTGTCTTATTTAAATGAATACTGCGTTTTAACTCAAGCGCAAAGACTAAATTTCGACCTAAAAAATAATTGAACCAATGAACAGTCACGGCTAACTAACGCACCCGACCTTTCTTGTACAGTAGTATTGGCTGTACTCCTGCTAAACGTTTGAAAAAAACGCGAATTGCTCAGAAGTTGGATCACAAGCCGAACAAACTGTGCTGGCAGATTTTCGTGAACCTACACGGATTTTGTGTTTTTTAAACAAGGTGTGCTTTATCTACTATGTAGCTTGCAAGTCAAAGTGCACATCGGTTGCGAGTCGACTTGTTTTATTTCTTAACATGTTAAAATTGGATTTTTAACATCGGAAACTTTGTAATTGTGTGAAGAACTAGAGTGCACCGTTATCTCTGGATTCCACAGACATCGCTAAAAATTCATCGCTTTGTGGCAATATCGTGAAGAAAGTACCGAACGTTTTAATTTTTTCTGTTGGATCAAATGTCAGTGGACTGGCATTAAAGGTATCACTGGACTTTTCAGCAAAAGACGAACGCATGTTTCGTGCCCAGCACGAAATCCCTTGTGCTTCTTTGGCAACATGAGGAAGTTTCAGTGACTTTGTAAAAATAGGCTGCGTTTAACGCTTTTTCACTAAATCTTCGTATAAACGGCAAACACAAAGATAGCAACAGTTGGTTCAATGGAGGTTATTGGCTTCGGATCAATGCTGCGATAGTTGGCCGATTTGGCGCCAAAGGCCATAGTTGTCAATGTGTCGGCAGCCCTGCGGCGAGCCACTGCGCCATGCCAACAAAGCAGCACCATGAAAAATGACTTTAAGTCGTTGCTATCTGCTTTATCTCACAAACAGTTATCTCCCAAGCGAGTTTATAGTCAAAGCTGCCTATCATTATTCGACCCTGATCGTGCTCTGCTTTTCCCGTATAACAGCGTGGCGGGAAGCATGTCTCTATTCACTTTGCTTAACCGACGTGAACCGACGCAAACTGAAGGGCTTAATCTCGACTGAAGAAAAAGCTAGGGACAACGCATGAAAGACGTTCGGTCATTAGTTTCCATCCTTTTCTCATAGCCATTGCGAGGTGTGTAAATGTCTGCGACGCGTTTATTAGGAACCCTTGTGAGTGCAACCACTTGAAACTGTTTAGTTGATGCAGACCAAGAAAGCAATTTGAAAATTTCCATTTTAAACCACTTTAGTTTGAATCGTTTACACAACCTGTTTTAAAATGACTGGTTGAGATAAACGTCCTTCCCAGTGGAGGTGATTCACTTTGAATGTTTTTAAATAAACAGGTATCAACCGAAATAGGCCTCATTTGAAGGGATTTTGGCTGAACAGGTCTGCATCGTCTGCACAATCAGGAAGCGGTCTGCATGTAATAAAATCAAATAAAAACCATTAAGCTGCTTCATCGGCGTTGACTGATGAGAGGAATCACATTTGACTTCGCTACTTTTTGTGCGATATGTTATTCCTGGTGTGTTTTTCGATAGCAGACGTGCTTTGTTTCCTGGTGGCAATCACCTACGCAGTTGCTTTGCTTATTCTGTGGGGGAGGTTACAAAATGATGCCGTCGAAGAAACCATGGATGCCAGCGATGACTCGAGGCGCGGTAAATACGTTTTGACAATGACTGGAATACATTGCAAATTTCATGCTAAGAGCCTTAGCTTTTCCAAGTTTTTTGGTTTTTGAACTGTGAACATGCGGGAACTCATGTCTGTAACCTGTAAGATTTTGGTGTGAGGCCATTGTCCTGGTCTGCTGTTGCTGCTTTTGTTTTCTTGTGTCTTCACAATCTTTAGTTTGCGAACTCTTCGAAACTACAGAGTCCTTTCAGCAACAGTGCCTAAAACCAGTGGTAGCTGAAGTTGCGCCAATTGGCAATTGGTGCAAAATTTAATTTGGTTTCGGTTGTTGCGTCACAGCATCTAACTCAATCTGTTGAATGTCAGGGCTAACCTTTGCTCTGTGATAGGTGAGAATCAAGGCAGACAACCTACATAAATTTTGCGGTACTCTTGTTATGGCAGCACTATGTTTTTGGCGACAGCTTAGTGCTTTACAGCCTTCGACTTGTAATGTTGTTCTTGATAGGCATCTGATTTATTTTCTTATTCACAATTTTATCGCTTTAGCGCGTGAATCTCATGTAAAAGCTTCGTGACCTGCTCTAAATTTCGGCAACAGCTATATGCGCTATGTTGACGAAAAAAAGCGTTGGCCTGCTCTTTTGCGTCTGTAACTCAGTTACAATACTTACTCAACTAATTGCAGTTTTGATGCCAAGATCGCTATTAATAACGGAATCCAGGAAATCTAATGATCGAGGTCATCGCGCGCGAATAATTATTCTATCATTAAGCAAGAAGCACTGGAAATAGTTTGCATCTATGGAAGAGTGAAACCGAAAGGGATCTGGGTTAGAGCCAAGGTTATGCATATTATCTTTGCTGACGCCCAGCTTTAACTGATTCGATTGAGTGTGTTCATGTAAAGAAACAAGTGTGGAGAATGATAAGCCTCAAGCCGGTCAAAGGATTTTGAGAAACGCGGTGGTCATAAGCAACTACGGCCTTGGTTTCATATTTATTACGTTTTCCAGCCTCGCCAACCTGTTTCATCACTGACTAGAACTTAGCTACAGAACTAGCAAAATAATTAATTCCCCCAGCCTTGCTGTTTCACCTCTTCAACAAAGTTTTCGTAATTTGCAGTTTTGTACTGAACAGGTAAATACAGAGGTGTAGTGGGACGAGAACGCTTTCCCACACTTTTTTCGTGTTTTGTAGTGTAATGAAGGTTAATACTTCATCAACTACTGATTTAAAAATGAGTTTGAAGTGCTGTTGAGAATGGTTTGTTTTATGGGTACGTTCCCACATTTCTTTTTTTAGTACTACACCCCTTGGTGAAGGGCAGGTTGTGGTGCTACAAGTTTATTTGCAACTGTTGGGTAAATGAATCATTCATTTAACTTCCACCTTTTGTTCGTCTTTAGGAAGTGAGCGATGTCATTGGAAAGTATATTGCGTACCCGCATTATAAGGTATGAAGTAACTTGAGGGAGCCTGGTTCGAGACTTCACGCTCATCTGATGTTTGCTTGATGTGAGTGAGCACAATGTCAGATGCAATTGCGGGGATTCATTACAGAGTGCTTAGTTAATGTACCCGTGCGGCAGTCACTTCAGAACAAAATAAACGATTCCTATTGTCACCACCTGACAACAAAGTTGGTGCAAGTGTTAGTTCGTGCTGACATGAGCTTAGCAATCGTTGAAAGAAAACCATTGAAAGAAACACGGCTGTTACTATTTTGAGTTCCTTTTTATTTGAGTCTCTTAATCGACTTTATCGTGCTACTTGTGTTTTATTGCCTTTCTCAGTCGTTGGACAACTTACGATGAAACATAGGTCAGTTTTTAGCAGCAGTTGATGCTTGATCGACTGCGAAGTGTCTTCTGCGCTGTGTCACCATTTTGCTGATTGCAGAAACTATCCGACCCAAGTTGCACTTCGCATCGTGTGCAGCGTTATGTACGCGTTTATGTTCTCTTAGCTGTCACGTTGCTAATTTACAGAACTGAAACTTCAGTCAGTCAGCGTTCTACTGGCGGTCAGCTCGCTGTTTATTGTTTGTATCACATACGTTCGGAGTGTCTACTCAGCTTGTCAAAAGCTAACTTCGATCTATCGCAGTATCGTAAACGGCAGGTGCAGAAATTGTTTGGTGTTTATCGTTAAAGTCATTGTTTGGATAGTGCGCAACTGCGTGATTTAACTTTTGTGTTAAGTTTCTTGCATGGGCTGCACGAAGTGAACACACTCCTTACACAGCTGTGCTGCAATCGTCCTATCTGCGCTTACCGTTGTCTTTACTATTTTACTTGCAGTAAGTGATAGCGTGTGGCCGTTGGATGTTTAAACGCTCTCTTCAGGCTTTAAGTAGATGACGCATTGGACCGCATGCTATCAGCTGGCGTGATTCCATTCGCATGAAACTGTTTTTATTTTTGTTTGAACAAAACGTCTTTTTGTACTTTGCGGTACCCAGAGTTATAACGTTTTAATCCTGAACAACGTGAGACTGATTTTTCTTGTGCTGCCGCGGCATGTGCGTTGTGGAAAGTTACTGATGCGTGAAACGTCGATAGACCTAAGGCTTCAAGGCGCCATCCAGGCTTCCAAACTCAACGATTACGACTGTTTGTTTGTGTAGTCGAGATCGCAGTTCAGCGCCGACTCTTAAACCGAAAATCAAACACTCGCAGAGGATTTGCTTACCTTTCGACTTGACCGCAAATTTGCAACACTGTAACAAACTACTAGTTAGAGAAGAGGCTTTGATTCATGGAGTGCCGCTCTACATAATGGGTGGTGGGAAATAAAGCGTAATGATGATTAAGTCATCATTTGATTTACACAACAACTCGAGCCGAATTCAGTGTTGCTTTTGACAGTCCATCGAGTTTGTTTGAGACTTTGATTTCAGCAAATCCGATTGTCGTTCTGCATTATTCGAATGCTTTGCATTGCAAAGTCTTGGCTTTTTGTACCTGCGCGAAAACTTAGATATACACTACAGTCAAGCTACATATTAAGTGTATCTTCCGTGATGAACACAAATGAACCTGCGTCAATCTTATTTAAAATAATATCTGATGGTTTTTGTTGAATACATACGAACGCGCCCATAATTCCGTAGCGGATCGTCACGATTTCCTGCACCGACAACTTACGGCTGGCATGCACTTTACGGTAAACCGTATGTGATACCGAATCGATGCTCAACGCACCGTTAGAATGTGCTCTTGCAAATTATCTTGTATCACAAGGATCCCTAAATTTGAGATAAGTTGCTCTAGTATTGGTGACAGGCGTCATTTCGATGAAGCTGTCAGTTGAGCACTTTGTCATAATACTTTTATTTCAGATAACCACCTCACTTCTTATCATTGTTCTCTAGAACAGCCAAACTGTTTCAAACCGGTTAAAATTTTCTGTCGTTTCATCAACATTTCTCATTTGTTCTATATTTGACAAGTCTCAACGAGAAGTTCATTTTACGAGCAAAATAAACCAACGATTTCACCTCGTGTCAAGATACCCTCATTCAGCTTTAAGTAGCTTTTGAGCTTCGTAGCTGTTGAAAAATAAAGCATAGGCCATTACTATTGTTTATGCCGAGAAACACGTATGTTTCGGAGTGCAATGGCATTTACCATTTCTTTAAAAAACAAATGCTTAGTGTGGTTCCACGCCGTCAATCAGGGTCAAGCTGAGATAGTTGTTTCTGAGGAAAAAGTATGTGTTGCTAAAACCATATTTTTGTGTGTAAAACCTGTCAGCAATGCTAGAGATAAATTATTATTAAATGTTTACTGCTATTACATTTTACCGTTTAAGCCAATAGTGGCTTCACGAAGTATGAGAGTGTTTCAGAAAAATAAAAAAACTGCCTTAACATTAATTTAATTCTTTTATAACTTGCTTTTCCTGCTCGATCCACCCACGTTAGCGTGAATTAGACCCAAAGAGTCTATGCTGTGTGCAGTGTGCTTCAGTTACTGTGTTTTGTATGTATTAAAAAAATATTTTGGTCACGTTTAGATAGGTGGCTATGAAATTGAGTACCTTTAAATTCCATGATTTCAAAATTAAGCTTTTGGCGCCCTGCAAAGCAATTGCCGATTACTGAAGGAAATACGTAAGACTTTTGCTTTTAACATATCTCGCATGTTTACGCATGACTCTCTTGTAAGGGGTGCGTGGTGATGAAACACAGTCCAGCGTCCGCTTGTCAAAAAAATCGGAACATGCTGGTTCGGAGAAACGAGCGAGTGGCAGAGAGGGATGTGCACGTATGGATGCCTGGACAGCCTGTGGTTCTCTTTGTAATGGGGTGGTGGTGCTGTTGATCAGGCGTATGCGCTTAACTGATTGTTTCTGGTTTCTCACGTTGCCCCTTGAAAATGCGAAAAGCCGCCGTCTTATGTTTGCACCTCGCCGTCTTATGTTTGCACCGAGCTTGACTGCGTCAGTTTGGAAGCGGTGACTTGTTGCGTTGGACCGTTCATGTGAAACGTGGAATACCTCTTTAAGATTGGAATTTGAAGTCCCCGAACATTTGGTGAACAGTTGAACTGAAACAAGGTCAGTTGTGATGACCTTGTTCGAATTTTCTGTTGTTTGATGGGAAAGTTTGGGAGATGTCAATTAAGGTAAGGCAATTTTGTACAAACAGCCATATACCGAAAATAGGTTCCTGTTATAACACTCTTTCGCTTAGTCATGCAAAAAATAGAATGCAATAGAATTTGCATCTGCAAGATCGGATCAGCTACACAACGCTGTTTTGTTAAACTTAAAAGGAATGACTTGTTATCCATCTTTTTCCAATCCCATACGAACTGTTTGCAGTTTTATCGCAAGCAAAAATGTTTGATTATATCCTTCGTGTCTGACATAATACAATATGCACGAAGTAATTACTTTGTCCGTTTTCATATTGTTCTGAGAAATTGCTCATGGAGGTACTGGCATTTGTTTTGAACTTCGTGATGTTTTTGTTGTTCGAGATGCGTCGTAATCTGCAACATTTGTTTGCGTTAAGATGCTTGTTTCAAATGCTAAGTATTTCATCTTTCCTCGAAGTTGACAGAGCGATAGTGCTGAAAAGTCTTCTTTAGATGAATGAAAGTTTTGCAATAAGATTTAATGAGACCATGTCTTTTGTGATCGGCCCAGTCGAGTGTGCAAGAGATACAAGCCCCAGCTGGAAGAGAGGAGTCGATAGTGATGCGCGTGAGTCATGCGCGAGAAGCAGCGATGTCGCGAGATGCATAGATTTTCGAATTCCGCATTCGAAGCGAGTGATGACTGGCATTTCAGCAGTTCAAACTGAAAACGTTTTAGGATGATCTCGCGCCATGAATGCGTCGCGCAAGTCGTTTCCGCGATTCATTGTCAACACTCATCCTCTGTTTAAGAGCTGCTTGTCTGAAGGACCACTCGTGAGCCCTTGAATCCACATTATTAGCCATGCGTCAACGTTTCTTTTCCATTTACCGATCGCCCAGCAAACAATTGCCATCCTTCGTTTTCATGATTTCGTACTAAGACTTTTTGCGACATATTTTCGTGCGATTTGCTGACGACGTTCTGCCAAGCTGCCAATCAGCTGTCGACGTGCAGCTCTTGCCTTTTTGAAATCGTTGTGTTTAACTATATTTTTCATAAAGTTTGTTCCGTCCCATTGCGCAGAAAGAGCAAAGATTCGGGAAAAGAATAGGTTCTTTTAAACAAATATTCCCAGTGTTCTAAGCAAATACTATTGTCAGTCTGTCAAAGCACAGTGACAAATGACGTTTGTTTTTCCATTAAAAACCATCGTTTTCTTCCTGGCAACAATGCCACTTTGCGTTGCGCTTACTACACGTTATCGAGGCGGCTTAGCTTGCTTTTTACGTGATGAACAGAACGCCACGACTCGTTTTTAATTTTGTTGAAAGCAGGTTGTAGCTGGCCTGCTATGCTGTCGGTTTTGATGCTTTTAAAATGCATTAGTCCCTTTCATTCGCATCCTGGTTTGAGATCTTCACGGTTTGGGGTTCATAGATACTTTCGTTGGAAGTATATAATCACTCTGTCGAATACCATCGATGAAAGCTTTGTAGTAATTATTACATAATTTGTGCGCCTAAAGAAGACTACGCCTTTTTTAACGAAGCGGCTTCCTTCTGATATGCTTTGTTATGCAGATGTTCACTGCTGTCGTGTGACTACCTTTTTTACCAATGAAGTGGTGGAATCCAATATTGCGGTATTAAAAAAGGTTAAGCAAGGCATTTATTTTCATGAATTGGCCCTGTGCAAGATGCTCTAGTCAATTTTTTTGCATTATGTTTTTGAGCTCATTTCCGAAAGCACAAATTTAAGGAAGATTCTTGTAAATGCTGAGAAACATTAGGAATTAACAGTTTATTGCTTGATCGAATCAATCCTCACATTTTTCAGGCATTGAATTTATTGGTGTTTGTTTTCGATCAGGTTAATATTATCGGAAACCCAAAGTTTATGTACTTCATTAAAAAATGTAGTTTTTTTCGTGGTATTTCTTTTACATTCCTGTCCATGTTTCGTTAACCTATTTAAGTAAGTTCCAGAGCAATATTTTAACCCCAAACATAACAGTAAGCAAGTATTAATAAAGCTCAAAGATGAAAAGCGGACAGAATAGAGATTTTAGGAATTTTGCTTGAATGAAAAGGAGTCGTCAGCGCTGCAAATACAATCGAACGTCCGACAAGCGGTAAATTTATGTGTCATCAAGTAACCAAGCCGGCGACGCAAGGTGGACTCGTTTGAAAGAATCGGTTTTTGTTCAGTCCGTTTAACCAACGTTACGCGTTGTCAACTACAAAGCGCTCTGTTTAGCCGATCAACTTGTGCAGCTTTGATTCCACCACTGCTCACACAATGGACCTGAAATTCTTCGTATTCCATTTGTTGTTTACTGTTTTGTTCCTGTTGCGTTGCTGTCTTCTTCTCAATAAGTCTGTGAATGCCTCTTGAGCGCGACTTGAAGTTGAAGATACACTGCATTTTTACCACATTTTAATAACAGTGCGCTAGTGGGTTTGCTTATAATCGCTAAAATCACATTTGGTAAAAGCCTGATTGCGTGGCTGGCGATTTGAACACAACAGCTTTTGTTGTGACTTAAATTTAACCTCGCGCGTAAGCGACAAGATGGAATCGAGTTAGGGAAGAAAATTTGGGTCACACGTCACTAGTCTGACTATTGAACAATACTCTGGAGTAGGAGCTTTCTATGAATGCCTTTTGAATAATGTACACAAGCACGTATCGCAGGTAATTTTGGTGTTGCTATTTGAAGTTAACCGCCTTGCGCTGCAATGCTGAGTTTCCACGTTGTCGAATGTTTACACCTGACAAGAACTACTTCTTTGGTTGGTCAGCACACGAAGTGACTAAATAAATACGTGTTGTTTTTAAATCGTCTTTGGCTCGTGACTACAAGAGCCAATCAGTAATATTACAATCGACGTTGCGTCCTTATGCCAATAGTTTTAAGTTCGTTGAATGAACTACTGGTAAAATGGAGAATGCTTGGAAGCTCGCTATTTTCTTTGCGCATGCCTACGATCTTTGTTTGAACCGCGGAGGCAATAGCTATCCATCATCGCCTGCTTGAACTAGTTGCTCCTCTTACTTTGTTGATCGTATCTCTTCAGCCATCTGGCAAAAGTGGTCACCTTTGTTGTGCACTTGACCAAGCTCGTTGCCAGATCGTTTGGTTTTAATGTGAAATCCTTCGAAAATGTGAATGCAGGCATCAGAATGTCGGCTTACTCTGCTTAGTAGTATGTTTCGCATCCTGATTATTTACTCACAGTTTTTGAGCATGATCGCTTGTATCCCTGTGCATGACTTACAAGATGCGAAAATCGAAGTCTAGCGTGCGAACGCATTTGTGTCGCGCCGCCAACCAGTCGAAGTGAGGAAAGACATGTTTGTCAAGTGAACTCAGTAGTTGCTTTGTTTCTGATTACGTTTTTTTCACCGTTTGACCTTTTAGCGATGCCTTTAAGTTTGCTTTCTGCCAAGCATCGTTGTACATTCTGTTAAGAAAATGCACCGAGCGTCTTCTGCAAACTGCCATTCACTGCCATCTACATTTGGTGCAGTTGCCCTCTTACGTCACAATGTGGAATCTCCCTACCGGCGGGTTCTGCGCAAAGCGAAGGCGTAGGCCGGTGATGCGTGTCTGCTTGATATATTTCGTCGGAGTTGTCACAATGTATGCATCGCGAACCTGGGCTAAAATCGGTTTATGATAGCGAAAACGATTGCGTCGTGTGATTCGCGTGGTTGGCGGCATTTTAATCTAGCGTCACGAAGGTTTTATGGCCATCGAGCTGTGATCAGCGATATTTGTGACTCCACACAATGCTGGAAAAGTTAATGTTTGTTGACTTACGACCAGTTTCCTCCTTCACGAAACTTTCCCAGGCTTTCACATTCAGTGGGTTGCTTTTGTGCTGAAAATTCCTCGTATCTTTCGCTTGATTTGCACTCGATTGCCAGTTTCGAAGACGTGGTTGTTGGATTAGAGGTCAGGCTGTGTTTGCTGTGGATTTAGATTCACGCAAGGCAGCAAATTGCAGTTTCTATGAGATAACAGACATGTGGACCCATGTTGTTTTTAACGAAGCTTTACGTATGGAAATAACCCCGCAATGTCTTCCTGAACGGTGGACAAGAAAGCCCGCGACTGTTGGTCAGATTCGTTAAATATTTATAGTTTTGATAAGTAATATCCGTCTTACTGCGGCTACGTTGGCCGGTACAAATTTAGTCACCTGATACTGACCGACAATCGCACTGAATTAAAGCAGGGGTAATCTTTTAGTTTGCATGTAAAAAGTAGATCTTCGTTCGCATGTTACAAAAACAGGTGTCTCAGGAGGAGCAGTAGGTACCACCGTAAGCTCTTTATCCAATGATTGTTGTTGTTATGGACCATGATGTTGAAGAACGTGTCTGCCTAATCTGTCACGGCTTGCCTTCTCACTTGTGGTGTCGGTCGGCATGCGTTTGTGATGAACCATTGCACGGTCCTATCCCAGGATTGACTCACAGTTATGGTATCAGGAATTCAAGAGCACTGAATATGCTGCGTGAATTACGTGCCTTGATTTTGGATCGCTGATTTGGTAGAATTTCTAAAAGAAATGTGACATGATGTCCTTGTTTATCATGTCTAATTTTTTGATGCAATATTTATGCTTCAAAGATATTGCATGCCTTTTGTGTGATACAAGTGAATGAAAAAAAAATGTTTGTTTTTTTGCTTCGTTTGTGCAGATTTTACTGTTGCTGTGTTTTGCAAAATTTTACGATTTGAAGTGAAAAGGGCTGGGTAATGAAGAAAAGATCATTTTTGTGGCAATTTGGTGTGATGGGCGGAGTCTACTGGTTACTGCCGTGAAACCCTTTAACGCGTGGATAGGTTTTGCTTTGTTGAAAGGACGTAAGTGTTGAATCAGATGTCTTTATCTTGATACAGGATTTTGCTTTGAACTTATTTGCGCCATTCGCTGTAAGGTCATTTTCTGGAAACCTTTAAGAGAACAACGCACCGTTTTCACTGTCAACGAAACATTGATCGCGTTGTGTTCTTTAAAATTTGCTTTTGGTGAAGCTGCTTTCATTCATTATTTAAATCGTCTGCCCGTCAGCAAACGAACACACATATCGGAAGTTTTGAAACAGCTCATCTAAAACCAACTGCTTGTTTTTTCTTTGCGATTCAAATTAGTGCAACTCGAAAGAGTATTGCCCACGGTTTAACCCCCGGTTCCCTGTCATATCGTTGACGTCGTGCACTGTAACCTTGCTTGGCCATTTCCACCACTCGTCACGCGATGGTGAGAACAGAACACCTTCCTGCTTGTGCGGCAACGTGCGATCTTGAGAGTATTTGGAGTGGCACGCAATTTCTTGAAGCAGGTTTATCTCCGTTTTTTTTGTGACAGGCGCCGAAAGTTTGCCATGGATTACAGGGCTCGGTTTGCAGTTTGATCTGTTTCTCGTTTGGTCACTGAGTAGCATCCCGGCGGTTCCATTCCTTTCAACCGTGTCTTGTTTTGTTTGAGGCGGTGTTTTGTAAACCAACGCGGGTTGCGACGCTCCAATAAATTTTCGGTTTCATACTTGTCCGCTTAAAGTGCACCTATCTTTCAATCGATTTTACTTTTCCCTTCGTTGAACTGTCACATTAGACTGCTTCGCGGAAACTGCAAATCTGAGTATAGAGAGCTATTCAATTCTGATATGTTTTGAAATTTGCTTCATTCGCTGATGACGTGCTTGAAAGCATTGCTAATCTCCATAGATTCATTGTGCAGATCGAAAATGTGTTGCTTGTTTGCTTCGTGCCGAATGCCGCGTGCAACTTAGGTACAACGGAACTTTTGGGACACAAGCTACTGGAAATTGTATCAGTAATAAAGCTGGGGGCAATTTTGCAAGATTACAACCTCTTGCTTTCGGTAAAACTTTTGTAGAAAGGCTAGTGCATTCTGAAAACGGTGTACTCCCTCGATAGCAATATGCATAAAGTACAAAGCAGTTTGTTTTTTGTGTTTTTTACTTTCTGCTTCTGATCGATCTGCGCACAAAAAAACTAAACAAATGATAAAAATAAAAAATTACTAATACATACCACTCGAACTTAAACCTAGCTTCATATCCTTATTCGAAATTTCGTACTCCCGTTTTTGTGTAGAGATATTTTCTTGAAGGCCATGGTGTTCTTGTAATGGAAAAGCTTGTAAGTTTGTAATGCTCAAATTGGGGGTTCTGGGTTGCACTTTTTGTGGTCCAAACCTTTCGGTTAATGTTAAAATGTGCTTTTCCCCGTGCGCTTTCCAAATATTTTTCCGATAGTTTGTACCGTCGTAGCTGACATTACGGCACTAAGGCCTCAAGGTTAGCATCCTTAGTACGCTCGTCCCGCTCTGGCGCGGTAGCATGAGGAGTTACCAACATCAGACTTTTCTCAATAGTTGTTTGGATTAACATCGTCCAAGTATGCACCTGTCACATGGGCTTTCACCGTGGTCTTGAAAGATTCCCTGTCTCAGTCAAAAACCAGACATATGTGGGTGTGCTGCGTTCTCTGTACGTATATTTGGACATCGGCCTGGCTTTTGTATCTGCTAATGCAACATTCTACTACCAAATGGACAAAGTTAACTTGAAAGCATCGCTTCGTTTGTGGTCTATCTGTGCCCTGACCGCTTAATACCGATAAGTTTTGAGACAACCAACTGAGTTCGCTTGATTTGTTGAAACCTGCAAATGATTCTCATACAGTTTAACACCAGACCACGTTTTGCTTGAAGGTCAGTGCAAGCGACCGGGATGCGACCGGCACAGAAGCTGCATCTGCGGTGACTTACTCGTTTGTACGTGGATCGCCTGCAAACCCCGCTCACCCCTTCGCTTTGAATGCGACCACAGGTCACTTGTGCGTCACCACTGGGTTGGATCGCGAAACCCATTCCAAATATGAATTGGAAATACAAGCTACTGACCAGGTTTGTGTCAAAAACTGTTCGTAACCAAAAAGTGTTTTGTTGAAGTACGTAAGTGGCCATCAAGTTCCGACCGATTTCTCTGTGGTCTGGTTGCCTGTACCCAAGATAATTAAGCCAGCTTTGTGAACTGGAAATTAAGATTGGGTGTTTTCTTAGACTATTAACGGTGGTACCGTAATGTTTTGACAGGGAGGACAGTGGGATCGAATGCGGGTGTCCATCACAGTGGGCGACTTTAACGATCACGCTCCTGTATTCCATCCCGTTGAGTACGTGGTGAGTGTGGATAAAAGCGTTGCAGATGTTGGATCTCCGATCACACAAGTGTCTGCGACGGACCAGGACGACCCGCTTGGTTCAGGCTTCGGTCGCGTCACGTACAACATTATTTCCGGAAACGCGCAGGGTTTGTTTGAACTCAATGCATTGACAGGTATGGGTCGTTCATCTGTTAGTTCTTAGAAGTTACACGCGTTTATTGTAGCTTTTGTTTATCTTGGTAATATGTTGCTCAGTTTGATTAATGGTGGCCCGTACTTTATTTGTAAACAAAATTTAAGCGGTTTCCTGAATGGTATTTTCACTTATACGAAAGAAACGATTTACCAAGAAAAACGAAAAAAGGCGTTGTGGCCTGTTTGTATATTACGCTTACGTGTAGATGTTATCAAATGCGTTTCTGTTTCGTGTCCATCGTTTTGCGTTTAAAGAAAGAGACCCATGGTTTGCTTCATTGAACTTGTTCAGGAAAACTTATTGTGGCTCAGCATCTCGGTGACGTGGACACCGAAAAAGTGCATACTTTGATGGTTGGTGCGGTTGATGGCGGAGGTCTGGGCGCTGCAGAAAATGCCACGTTGCTCATCAGCGTTTTGGACGGCAGTGTTACAGGCAGCCCGGTGTTCGAAGAGCCTCAGTACCAGTTCAACGTTTCGGAAGACGCTGTGGTGTCTCAGACAGTCGGATCGGTGTCTGCTTCTTTCCCTGGTAACAGAGATTAAACGAGTCAACGCAAAATAAACATTTGCATTCTGTGGATCTTACTGTAACCTTCATGCGGACGTCTGTCGCCGCTTGTTTCATTGGCAGTTTACAAAACAATAGATTTAAAAAAACTATTTTAACAATTCAGTTTAGAAGGTTGCAGCTAATACAGTATAATGCTCCTAACGTCTCGACACAGAGTTCGTCCTCCGCTTTCAGCGCTTTTGTAGTTTGCGCATTACGATATTGTGCTGATGGCTAGTTCCGCTGTTATAAGCCGAGTTCTTCAAAATGTTTGATGGGACGAGTCAGGATTTGCCTGTTTTCACTCAAGGCTTTGCTGCTGTCTCGTTGACTGCCCTGAATCATGCTTGTTTTTGCTGACTTCACTGTGACAGCCCACCGCATTCATACAGACTTCATTAAGCCGTACACGATGCTTTGTTCATCTTTCTTCGATGCACATGACGAAAAGCCCTGTGCAGATGACTGTTGTTCAACTATTTGTTTGACAGGCGGTAATGTGACGTACTCACTTCGTCGTGACCCCCCCAGTACGAGCTGGTTCGATGTGGATCCAGTCAGTGGCGACATTCGGGTGTCCAGTCAAGTGGACAGAGAGATATTAGACTCCGCACGCTTTCAAGTATGCTGTTTTGTGGATCTCTTTGCTGTTGCAGTGTCCTGCAAACATAACAATATATCTTGGATACGATTCTACTTTTGTCACTGCATTCCTCGTTTGTAATTGCAGTCCGGTTATCGGCAGAAATGTTTTGGCCATTGCATCAAAAAGGATTCTTTTCCTTGCGTAGTTTTTTTTCGGCATTAGGTGAATCGATTTCGCGCAAAACTTATCAATGCAAAGAAACACGAACCGTGGATCGCATCGGATTCATGCTTCGTTGAAGTGAATGTTAACATTATTGCCACGATCAAAACGTTGAAGCGCCAGACCTAAACCCGCTACAAGTTGGTGCGCGGCAACCAGGCATATCGATCATAAAAGAGCATCTGTGTTGCGGCCCAGTTTTTTGTTTGGTCCGTTTTGTGGCTCGCGTTGTCATTGCGCAAACTTATTTTACTTGAAATTTGCGATTTTCAACTTCTTCCTTCTAGTGGTTTGGATTGCGCAAACGACACTGATTGAAAACAGGCCAGTGTATACACAGTATTCACTGTGTGTTTTATTTGTGAAGATCTTGGCGGCTGGCGGAACTCCACCTGTGTATGGATTTGCGTCTGTCGTGATTACAATCGAAGATGTCAACGATAATTCTCCATATTTCCCTCGGGATAACCCAACGTCGGTTGTAGTCCCTTTCAACTTGCCGCACGGAGCTAGCGTTGTTCGAATCGGCGCTTTAGACACCGACGAAGGCCTGAACGGAACGGTTGGTTTAGCACTAGTTGAAGAAGTTTCGTATCGGTTGTTTTATGAGAAGGCCTGATTAAAATTTCTCAGCGTTTTTAGTAATTTCAATCTTATCCGTTCTCTTGTCGATCATCTTTTTAAAGATAAATGACGGCATTGGTAGACATTGCTTGCTCATATCACATCTGTTTGCTGAGCTTTGATATGCAGAAGTAATTTATACACCTGGCTTAAACAATTTACAACAGAACCGCTGTTTCGATTTCTCAGGGCGAACATCAAACATTTTGAACGAACTCTTCGTTGGTTCCTTTTCGGAGGGTTGCTGTTTCTTCACCCAAACTTATCTTTCCATAGCGCTGCTTTACGTTTGCCACCTGATTTAGATGAATTGTTGACACGATTGTTCACGCGCGGTTTGAGTTATGAACAGTTTCCTCCTCCTTTCCATGAGCGTTCACGATCACAACCTGCATAGATCTGCTTTGATCTGCGCATCACTCGTAAATCAATGTTATGGCGATCGGGGTTATCTGTGGTGGGTTAATCATTACGCGACCGTCTGCGTTGGATCGGAGCTTGCGAAATGGTAGTTTGATTCTTTCCGCCTCGTGGATCAGTTATTCATTCCATGCAATTTGATTAAACGAGCGAGGCATTGACGGAGGATATTCGGTTTTATGGATTGAGTGTTTCATGCGCATGAAATGTCAGCAAACAAAATTTGGAAACTCCAAACCAACAATAATTTCAAGGTGGTGTTTGACAAGACTGAATAAAAATGCATTAATTGCTTTTAAGTCTGACGAGTTTCTTGTACACGAAAGAAAAACTGGTTAAATTATGTTATTTGATCATTCTCAACTGCCATCTGTGTGACCTTTTTTCCAAGCGCTTGACAACCTGTCACCAATTGGGGCGAACAATCATGTCTGTTACGGCAAACGTTCTTTGCGGTTGCGCGTAAGTTAGTTGATAAATAGATACCGCTTTAACAACTGTTGAGGGCTTCAAGAGTTTGCTGCTTCAAACGCACCCTTCCGATATTTACTCCAGCTGATGCGGTGCCTTAAAATACGTAAACGCAATCACGAACTGTTGGCAAATATTTACTAAGGGGTGGCCGATATCCAGCACGCGTCACACAAACTTCCCAGGAAAACAAACTTCTGAAAATCTTTACGTTATTTTGTGACGACGTCGAAGTCAGACTGGCAAGCAAGCCGCCATTTTAGAGCTACACGGATGTATGCATTAGTAGGAACGGTCTGTTTGCTCTTTGGTCAACGTTCCGCCCATACTTTGTACATCGCTGCTTGACCGTGATATTTCCGTGCACTCATAAACCTGAACGCTTTTTTGGAAGACGTGGCTGTGATTTGCGAATCCAGTTTTGATGCTGACTCTCCTTTGGTTTCGTTCATTTGGAACTGACCCGCGCAGGAGTTGGATGCCTTGTTCTATGAAACACATCAATGATTTCATGTTTAATCTTCATCCCTTGTGTCATATTTCCATCAAACTACCTTAGCTACACTTTGCATAATAACCTGATAGTTGGCCCTGAGCGGATTCCTTAATTGATTTTAAAGTATGAGCATTTCATCTCTAATCAGACAAGTTGACCGTTTTTTCATTTGTACGCATGTTCAGGTTCGCTACAAAACATCATCCGATACATTCCTCATCGCCGAAACGACAGGAGATCTCAGACTTAACCAAACGCTACCGCCACAAATTGCAGAACACAGGTACCACTTCAAACGAGAGTGGATCTTGTGCGTTGCCACGCTTTTGAGGAAACAATACCTTTCCAGCTGTATTCGCTTTGGACGAATGCATTTTCTGCCTGTGACTGGCAGTAACCGCTTTTAGACATATTTTCGAGCCAGCCGTAATTTTGATCGATCGTTGTTGAACGAACATTCAATTCGATCGACTTCTGAGCGAAAGTCTTCACTTCATGATCCGGTGGATTTCTATGCGCTTTTCATCGCTTTATTTTTTATGCGATCAGGCTGGAACTGGAAGCGTTTGATCTCGGCCATCCACCAAGATCTACGTCATACACACTTGTCATACGCGTCATTCCTCCAGATCCGAATTGTCCGATGTTTGCGACATCTTCATTGACGAAGCGCGTTGACGAAGATCAGCCAGTTTCCACCATGTAAGCGCATACAGTTTGAAACAGCTTTCTTGCTTGGCTGCTTAAGTACTTTTCCATGTCACTCTGAGCGACCTAGTTGCTTGCCAACTTTAAAGGGATTTAATATTTTTTCTCTGTAGTGTTTCTTTTTGATGCTTAAATGAGTTGGTTCTGCCTATACCCTTGTCAAGTTATGTCGTTTCGTTTAAGCTTAGATGGTAAATGAACTACAATACAGCGTTTTTTCGATCATGGAAAATACTAACTGATATACCGCTAAAAGGGAAAAGTGAAATCCGCATGTTTTAAGTCCAGTTCATTTCCCATAAAGAATCGAGAATTTTATTGTCGTTTTTTGTCAGATTGATTGTTCGAAGTGAATGTTAATCACTCACGCAACCCGCAGAACAGCATAACTTTAAAAGTTCTTCATGATTCACATAAGGTGGTAAAACTATTTATAGGATCGACAAAAGCTGATTTATGTCAAATAATTACAAGGCGAGTTCGCAAAGATCAAGGAATGGAATCTTGATGTGAATGTGTAAAAAGGCTTTGCCACGTTATGTTTACGTGTGGTCGCAATTGCGTGTGAAGAAGTTAGTTGATCTTTGCGTTTTGAAACAAAAACATTTTTTCTGGAGATGAAAATGCACGTTATGCCCATACCGCTGTTTAGATTTGCGACACTGGTAGCGACAACGATGAACAGTTCAGCAACTGTGACGTATTACGTCGAATCTTCATCCGCCTTTCACCCTTTCGCGGTTTTCCCCAACGGATCCATCTATCTGAAGAACAGCGTGGATCGCGAAATTCGAGCCTCCTATTTCATCAAGGTATTCTTTGAAATTGGTCGTCTGATAATTCTTACTGACTTCTGCATTGCTGGACGCAGTTTGTGAAAGTCTGAAAGTAATAAATGACTTCAGACGCGGCCGTCGCGATTTGCTGCCCGTGTCTTCGCTGCATATTACCAGATGCGGGAAAACTTCGCGCTGGTTTATCATTAGCGAAGCGCCAATCAAGGCTGCTGACACTTTCGCTTCGCCACTGCCTGTTATTGCCTGATCGTCTGACAGCTGATTGTGTCTTTCACATCTACAGGTGGCAGCAGCAGGCATTCCATCCGTTGACCAAAGCTTCCCTTGTACGTCATCCGTTGACGTTGCTATCACAGTTGATGACGTAAATGACAACCCACCAATCTTTTCTGCTTCATCATACACGTTCCACGTTCAGGAAAACAATGGAAAAGGTCGGTGTGTCTTGGCAGTCGAAGAAAACGTAACCCCTGAGTATACACTTGCGAAATCGCTCTACTGTTGAAACGCTTTTTCGATATCTCTGCGTGATGTTGTTTCCGACCCAGACGCTTGTGGCCAGTTTGTCGTTTGTGAAGCATTTACTGTTCGAATGTTGCGCAGACGCTGCAGTTGGAACAGTGCGCGCCACAGATCTCGACGCGGGACGAAATGCTCGACTGTCTTACGCGCTGTCTGTGCCCAGCAGCATGTTTTACGTGAATGGCGAAACAGGTGAACTTGCGCGAGCCCCGTGCCTGGCGATCAGCATCTGCGCCATAGTTGGTGGCAGAGTCGCTGTTCGGTCGGTGATCAGCAGCAACTGACTGTCGCTTAAGTTCTTCTGGGAGCGCTTGAGCAAAAGTGCTCGATGCGTCACTAGGGATTCTTCAATTAGTTGGTGCCACTGGAGATTTGACTGTGATTACGGTGGGCTCCGACTGATTGTTTCAAAGAAGAAAAAAATACGACACGGTTCCTTTGTGATCTCCGCGGTTGCTTTAACTTTGTAAAACATATTTTTGTAAACACACGAGAAGTAGTTGGGGTAAACGAGATAATCGAATGATGTTCGATTTCAAATCTGTAATTGCTGGAAAAAATGTCGATCTGACATCATGGACCATCCCACTGACAGGCATCATTCGCTGTCAATCAATGAGCCTGGGGTTGCTTTACGTTTCGTACAGGTTGCTTAGCAGCAACAACGAGAACTGCGCATGCCCCACCATAAAATTAAACTGGCCTTTGTTTTGTATTTGTCATAATTACCACGAGGCGGAGTTCTATCGGTCGTCTGCTCATTACCGACCGAGCCAGAAATCGTTGTTCTTTGAGAAAAGTTGAAAGCGTTTTTGATCAAAGCGAGTTTTCAAGTCGTCACTTGATCTCTGCCTCAGGTTCCATTTACTCTGCGACTTCGTTGGATTATGAGACCAACCGTCTGTTTTCTTTTCTGGTCGAGTCCAGCGATGGCGTACACATATCGCAAACAACTGTGCACATACTGGTCGATGATGTAAACGACAATTCTCCACTCTACATTTCCGAGCCCGGAGGACAAGACCGACTTGCTGTGGTTTCTACATCTGCCGCTTCAGGTGGGATTGCCAGAGGTGTGGATGATTATTGCCATAAGGGATGTTTCAAGTGTACTGTAGGAGTGTCTGTTTTATGTGCACCATGACACTTTATACAACTCGGAATCAATCGGTTTGAAGTACGCCGACCACTGAGTCAAAATGTCTTTACCATTGTGAAGCAATGACGCTTATGTTGCACACAGTTCGCATTTCGTTAGAATCTATAAACTTTTTCACTTCTCTGTAACAACGCCATTAAATTGATTCGTACCAACATATGAGGGAATACCTTGGCTGCTTGTTACTTGAAAGGACTGCATACCGGCATCATTCGCATGAGCCAGTGTTGCTTTTCCTCAGGGACTTGGGTGGCGGACATGCGAGCCAGTGATCGGGACAGTGGCCGCAATGGAGATGTGGCTTACTCCATTGCTGAACAACCTAGCGATCATTTTGTGATAGACAGAGCATCGGGCTCGGTCGTGGTGAGGACAGAGCTTTCCCAGGTAAGACACAAACGACGTTTGCACTCAGCGCCGATCACAGGTTGAAAAACTACGTAGTGCTGATGTACTTTTGTGTGAGTTGCTCGTTGTCGTCACACCGAAAAAGGTTATTGTTGTGAAAAGACCGGATTGTTAATCGACCCCACCTGCGTGACTTAAACTTGTTGCTTTCATTAGTTTTTAACGAAAAATAAATTCCTTCCGCTTGGATGGCTATTTCGAGTTTCATTCCCGCATGTGACCTAAACGCATCTATTTTCAGAGTTTTTTAAAATATACAATATTCAGCTTATCAAGAAAAGGACCAACCTTATTGCAACAACTTTGTACGTAAACCTCGCCTTGTACTATATTCGTTTATTCTTGGTGGCTGTGGCTCATTTATTGGTTTGTTTCGCACGAAACGTTTCAAGCTGTTTGCTTTATTTCTTTTCTGGTGCGTTTGTAGAGCGATGTTGGGACACACACTGTTATCATCAAAGCTGAAGATGGCGGCTCGCCGCCAAGATCGACAACCACTAATCTCAAGGTATTTCGAGTTCGCGCACTTGAGACAGTTTTCGCGTTTTGGGTCGATCAGGGTCACTTCATACGCTGTGCCAGCGCTTAAGAAAAGTGAGGAACACTCGTGTTTGCAGTTGTAACCATGCGTACTTTCCGGTACCAAGCTCTATGGCCCAGGTTCAAGTGGTAGCTGGTGGCGACAAAACACTGTTTTTCGCCATACCTCGCATAAACTGTTACGCTACAATAAAATTGACTCGCCGCCGGTCCCGGCGCTTATCGTGTGCTTAAAACTGATCAAACACTTCGTCGTCAGATTCGCGTTCGTGGCGTCAACGACAATCCTTCCCAGTTTGATGCGAGCAAGTTTGTATTCACACCGCTTGAGGATGCAGTTCCTGGTGATTTGCTGGGAAGGTAAGTTGGTCTGAGTACGTCTTACTTCCATATCGACAACAGGGTAAGGGTGGGGATGTATAACCGCCTGAGAATGTTTTGCTTCGGATCTCGGATCTTATTTGCTCACTTCGGATCATGTGGTTCGATCTCGTAATTTAATCAAGATAATAGGCTTCGATTCGGAACCAAAAATCAGCCTTGTATTTAGCAAGAGCTTGTGCTGAAAGCGTAGGGGTAGCCAGTGGGGTAAAAATGACCATTCCCCCCAAATTTCTAGCATATCTTGTTGTTTTGTGCTTCGAGAGGCGGTGTCCAAAACCAAATACTGTTGTTCGCTTAAAGTCAAAATATTTGACCCCTCCCAAAATTTTGGGCTGGCTGCGTCACTGACTGAAGCATCGCGAGTTGGATGTAAAGATGTCCTTCTGTTCTCAGTTTTTCTGCAACTTCTTCGAGTCGACGACGTAGATCAGCTGTTTCGTCATCAACTATTTCGTCATCCACTTACCGAATCACCGACGGCGACCAAACGGATCACTTCTATCTGAACAGCAGCACGGGAGATTTGTCGCTGTTGAGAAAATTGAATTACGAGTCAAAGTCTCAGTTCATGTTGAAGGTAAACTGGTGTCTCCTCGTGACGTATCTTGGAACGAACATGAATCATTTAAACCTCGAGCAAACCACGCAGCTAGACCCACTTGGTCGAACTGCGCCATCGTCTTACTTTATTTTTCCCATATCATGAGACACTTCACAGTCACACTGAATGCTTTTTTGTCCAAGTTGATGTTGCTAAGCAGCAAGTCCATGCTTCGTTGATCGATTTTATTCGCGTCAAGCAGAATCCAGTCGATGATGTTGTTTTTCCTGCAGATTGAGAAGACTTCGCCAGACGGTCAAGTAACCGCATTGACTGGTCAAGTCAATGTTCGCGACACCAACGACCACACGCCCAAGTTCGTGTCTGGTCGACAGCTGCTTAGCGTCGACGAGAACTCACCTACGGGCACTGAGGTTTGTCACGCGCAGCCTGCAGTCACTGAATGGTTCAAGCAGATCAAACGACGCTGTTCCAGTCATCGAGTAGCACGCGCAGCGATCCGTTTCTTTTCACTTTCCACCTCCTCATGAAGTAATACGATTTAAATTAGGGTTGATTTGATGTTTGTGAAATGGCGCCGACTAAGGTTTGCTCAATTAAGCGCGTGAGACTTCCTGTTGTTATTGTCACAGTCGATTTCAGCCTGAGACGTCGACATTTTCGTTTTTGAATTCTTGCTCGGAAGTGCTTTGGTTCGACGAATGCGAATGTGTGGCGAACAACAGTGATCCGCCGTTGCTTTCCCTTGACTAATAATGATGTAATTCGATTAAGTCGTTTGAAGTTACGGTCATAAGTCGCCCGCTCTTACGAATATGAACATAGCTGACCGCAGATTAAGCGCAGCTCCAAAATTAGACAACCTCAAAGGGTTCATTCGATATGTCTGTTGAATGGCGTCCATTAACACATGTATTGAAACTTTGACCGGCCGCAGTAGATTTGCATGAACTTGAATCAGCACTGGTTATTAATTTAAGCGTAAGTCCTTAACGGTATGTCTCGTGAGTCAACTCAAGTGCAAACTGCAATGACAAACTGCTGCTCAACAAGTACCCATTGCTCAAATTCCTAGCTGTAAATCGTAGGATTTTCACGCTTCTTTCTGCTCGATCCCCACCAGCTAATCGTTGAGTGAAACGATTCATGGATTGAAATAATCAGATGGTAAATTTCTGTTTGAAACCGCATTGTTTGTTGTGCTGACGTATCAAGAGCAAACTTTATCGGAACTCCACCACAACCGCAAAGCTTGTGCGCAGGTGCACAGATTTCACGCTGAAGACGCAGATGCTGGTCTGGACGGTGACGTCACATACTCGCTTGTGAGCGAGAGTCCTTTTCACGCTTTCACCATCGACAGCGCAAGTGGCGTTCTGACGGTCAACGCAGAGCTGGATCGCGAAAACATATCTCAGTACACCGTCGTGGTTAATGTGAGTAAAGCTGCCCGTGGGAAATAATCTGCGTGTATGTGCGCTTTGCTTTCACGAAAGCTGAAATGTTTGTCCAGTTGTGCGGCTCCGGCAAACATGTGTTCCATCCGTTCATCTGCGCAATCGTCTCTTACTTTTTTCTTGTGCGATCCAGGCCAGCGATCGTTCAAGAGTTGGAGCGAAATTCTCCACAATCACCGCCGTTGTCCTTCTTCGCGATCTTAATGACAATTCGCCGACATTCACTGGCAGAGATAAGATCTACGTGATGGAAGATGAACCACTTGGTTACCCTGTTATTTGGTTGTCCGCATACGATCCAGACCTCGGCGCCAACGCCCGAATCATCTTTGCTTTGGAATCAGCAACAAGTGACGCTACCACTGACTTGAATGAGGACGAGGAGATGGCTTATTTTCGTCTCGACTCCAAAACAGGTGCATAGCACATCTGCGTGTACTAGACACCGATGATATCTCAGCGTAAAGGCAAAAACAGGAATGTTTGGGCAGATTTTGCGGCCAAGCGTTGTTGTGCCTGTTGCCTCGATACGATAACTGCGGTATTTCGTTACATGAGTTGGGACAGCAGCAAACTTAATGATGCGTGCGAGCTTGCTTGATGCTGGTCGGCCCACTCATCGTCTTCACTGCACGGCACGATCGTTTCTCGCCGAATTCTTGATCTTAAACATCCAAAACTTTTCGAATATTTTACAGTTGTAAATAAATGACTGCTGACGTCTCGAATCTTGTGTTTTAAGGAAAAGTTTGTCAGTTGCTAAAATGCTTAACAGTCGCGCAAACGCTGCAACAGCCATGCGGCAGGAGCAAGAACGTTTTTCTGTATAGTCGTCACAAAAAATGTTTCCAAGCTTCATAAGTTAAACATTCACACCTTATCTTGCAATCCCGGTTTGGCAATATTGTTCTCGCGAAGAGCTGCATGTAGCATTTCCACGCAATCTTCGACGCTTCAGGTGTGGTGACGCTCGCAATGCAGTTGGATTATGAGAGAGCAACAACTCACATTCTCACCGTCTCGGCCACTGATCGCTCTGCCCACAACCCAAGAACTACTCACCAGGTAAGTGTGGCCAAAATCAACTTCACAGATATGTTATCTACAAACCGCAAACAGATTTTTGAAAACGTGGTAATCCGCTACTGAAACGTTCGGATGAACCTGCATCGCATAAGTGAATGAGTCTAGTTGGCAACTGTCAGTCAGTATTCTCAAAAGCATTTTGTAATTTCGCAAAAACGTTTGCAATTGACTTTTTGCACAGTTGCTGATTTTTCGCTCTGTCGTTGGTTTAAAGGCCAAATTTCGTATATTTTTCGCTTGAATGTTACGAACTCATTATTGTAGCTCAGAAAAGGTTGTTATAATTGATCGGCGCCGGAGAAAACTTCGTGCTTCCAGAACATAACTCTTCAAGTGATCGACGTGAATGACGTATCTCCACACTTCGAACGATCGGTGTACGTTGCTGAGATCCCTGAGGAAGAAGATGCGGGCTTCGCCGTTGTCAAAGTAACAGCTCTTGACGAAGACTCAGGTAAACAATCTTTTAGTACGAAAGTACCTACGTTCTCCATAAAAGAGGTCGCCCTGCGTTTGAAATTGGTTTACGAGTTGTCATTGCAGTATTACATTTTCGTGACACGTATAAGCTGCGTGTTTGTGGTCCTACGTTTTTCGCTTCTTCAATGGTGTTTGCAGAGGATAAAAGCCATAGTTTTTTCGTAATGTCCATCGTGACTTCAATCTTTGTAGTAGTTTCGTATGTCTTCATTACTTTCATTTCAGGATCCTTTATTGCCGTTTGATTTTGATATGAAGTGTGGCATAACACTCCTTTTCTTTTTTCTGGTTTTCACCTGGAATCAATTTTCACTGATAATATTTGTCACTCATATGAATAGACTTACTGTACTTAAAAGAAGCAAATAAACAAGTATATTAATGAATGTCTGAATACCGCGCAGGAGACAACGGAAAGTTAACTTATCAACTGCAGACCAGCAGCAAATCTGAACCGTTTACCATCGACCCGGTTACTGGCGTGATCAGCACGACTGAAAAGCTGGACAGAGAAGTGAAGTCTTCGTTCAGATTGATAGGTCGGTATTTTCACTCCTTACCGTTTCATTCGACTTTTGACTAATCTGCAATACCTGTTTCTTTTTATTCCTGTCATTTACCAAAGTTGAGTTCCGAACACAATTCTGTGCAGTATTCGCTCAAGATGACACATTCCCTTCTTTGTACGACTGGTGCGAGGTTAACGTCACGATTGCTGACGTCAACGATAATGCCCCGAAATTCGAAGCATTGGACAGCACTGTTGACCCTCCTGTCCTGGCTCGACTCGAAATTTCCGAAGCCGCTCCGGCTTTTTTCTCTGTTTACGTTCTTGCGGCTTTTGACCCCGACATCGGAAACAACGCTTTAATTGACTACTCGATCGTGGGTAAGTTCAAAAATTTTGGTTTCGTTTTGCTTTTATCTAACTTGCATTGATCACTACCAAAGTATTTCTTTTACATTGTATTGCAAAAATGTTCCTGGGTCTTTGTAACTCTTCTGAATTCAGTTTGGACGATGCGGCCTCCTTTAGAGGTTAAAGGAATGTTTTTTCCACAGTTTTTCTTACAGGCAAAGGCTTGGGGACTGACATGAAGTGTTTGAGTTCAACGTTAGGCGATAATGTTTGACTTACTAGTGGTTTGAATCTTAATTTGAGAGCAAGCTGAGAATGGCGAAGTCGAAAGCCAAGTGTGGTTCTGAAAATTTCTCATGAAACCCAAAACACCAAGTGTGGTTCTGAAAATTTCTCATGAAACCCAAAACACTTCTGGTAAGATTCGTTGATACCAGTCTTGGATCGATACAACGCAACATACTTAATGTGGTATTTGTACTGCAAACGATGTAACTTGCTAAGGCTGAGACCAAACGTTTATTTTTTGCTTGTAAGATGCCTTGATTCCTCTGCATAGTACAATTACCGACGAGAGTTTTCAAATGAGACTTACGCCACCATTTCGCGACTCGATAAAAAGCATTCACATCTGCTGATCATAGATATAACGTAGTAACCGACTGTTTTTGTCTCAACACAGATGGTGATGACGCTGGTGATTTCGTGATGAATGCCTCGTCTGGCGAATTGCTGACGACGAGGAGGTTAGATCGTGAAACGACCTCCTCGTACAGTTTAAAAGTTGCTGCTGTTGACAACGGATCGCCAATAAGAAAAGCAAGTTCTGGCGTAATCGAGGTCAACGTGCTGGACTGGAATGACAACGACCCACAGTTTGCCGAGACCTATTACACAGGAAATGTTACTGAAGAGCTTAACGAGTATGTCGCTTCTTAACGCCAGTCTGCTTTGGCCATAAGTCTTATCTCATAACTAAGTAAACTGTTTATCACTCGGACATTTCTTGAGACATTTGTTTTTGTTATGTTTCGAATCTCGGAAACTTTCTGTGCGTAATCGCGCAAGTGTGGCAGCGGTCATGCTACCTTCCATGTCGAGATCGTCAATGCGTGAATTTCAGTTGATGCCAGGGAGCTATGACAACACTTGTTTGACTGTTACACAAGCTATTGTGTAGAGCATGTAGACGTTCAAAAGCTGCTTCTTTTTAGCTGCTGTAGAAGTCCGTTTTTTCTTTTTTTTGTAAATAAAACAATCCAAATCAATGTTGTTTCTTTATCGCATGACCCTAATCAACTCATCCAAACGAGACAGTTTAACTTTTATTCTCTTTTTCAGGGGCCAGTATGTTTTGACGGTGCGCGCAACAGACGCGGACGATGGTTTAAACGGAGTTTTGAGTTATTACCTGAACGGATCCTCAACGGAGCCCCTGTCCGGCCTGTTCACTATCAACACAGTTACCGGCGTCATCACCACGGCCAGGACCCTCGACGCCGAAACGGCCCGCAGGCACGCTTTCCTGGTGACTGCGGTCGATTCGGCCGCGTACGGTCCGAGGAAGGCGCAAGTGACCGTGACCGTAGATGGTAAGCTCTGTGTTTGGCGGATTGTGACCTTTCGTCGCTTTCTGTTCTCTCTTCGGCGCGCTTTCCGCCGCACGACACGCGGCTTGTTTAACGACAAGCCAATAACCACTGCCCTGTGGCCAACGAATCGTTTCTCGCACTTTCCTGTCTTCCAGTGCTGGATGTGAACGACAACAGTCCTGTGTTCGAGGACAACCTGGTGAAGGCGAACGTGTCTCGTTCGGTGAGGACCGGCATGCTGGTGGCGCGCGTGAGTGCGAACGATCCTGACGAAGGCTTGAATGGGGAAGTCGCGTACAGGTATCTCATCGATCAACGTGCCTTTGAAGCGTGTACTCGAACCATTTTCAATAGCGCTGCAGTCACTGCGTTTGCCGCACGGTTACGAAACAGAACTTTCCCACAAAAATTTTCCATCGCGAACAAAACTCGCTCGAAATCTTTGTTTGCGCTGAAGCCAACTGCAAACGGCGCCTTGTTTTTCCCACAACAACACTTAACTTTGTAGCGGTGCAAAGAAACGAGCGTTATCACTTTCTGCCACTCCATGGGGCGCATGGAGATATTTTTTAACTGCGCAGCGGAGAAGCAGGTCGAAGAAATGTGTCAATTAAACAATCACTGCGTTTGTCCTGGTGTCGTGCGGCAGAATAACGGGCTTGCAAGTGTGTAGGCGGAAACTGTTGTGAGGTAATTAGAAGTGCTCGGTCAGTAGATCGCTCGTCGGCAGTGGAGTGGAACGAAGGTTCTTTTCTCGCCGCAAAAATGTGGGGTTCATGTAAAAGTGATCTCGATCGCTTTTCACTGCTAGAAAATCATTGCCTTTTCTATCGCAGCATTTCCAGTTCGTCAAACGCAGCAAAAAGTTTTTCCGTCAATCCTGCAAACGGTGACATCACTGTTTCCAGCAGTTTCCCGGGAAACTTAACTCAGCGCTGTTCTTTGAGTGTCATCGCTACAGATCGTGGGAACCCGCCCAGGGAAAGTCGAGCAGTTGTGGATATCACGATAAGTGAGCATTAATGTGTTCAGAAACTAAAAATATCAGATCGACTCTTTGCCCCGTTGAACAGCAAACAAGCTGTAAAATGTTTCATCGTGTTTTAGTGAAATACAATGTTAACAGGACTTCTTGCACAGTGAAGAAAATTCTTAATCATGCTCAGTGACTCATGCACTCTGTGTGCAATGGTCGAATCCTATTTTGTTTGATATGTTGTTGCACCCAGTGTTAACAGTCAAGTAGCGCCGTGGTGATTCACTGGCTGCTGAGTCGTGGCAGCAAAGCATGGACTGGCATCACGATCACTACTTCAGAAAATTCCTGCTATATGACGTAAAATTACCAACGAACGGACAAAATTCAAATCAACTGTCCCATCCCATGCCTGTGTTTTTGCTCCATGTCCACTGAACGTGGCGTAACATTTGGCAGCATTGGTCCATTTTGACCTTACGCGAAAAGTTTACGCATTTTGCACAACCAGCTGTGCATAGATAATGTGCTTGACGTGTTTTCTGGTAAAAAAACTGTCTTCTTCATTTAATGCATATTTCTTCCAAAGCTTTTTATGTTGAAATTGATTTTCGATGCGTAACAATGGACCAGTTGTGAATTGTTGACGCAGTGGAGTCGGTAAATGCGCTTTGTTGCGAGGCCAGTAAATAATTGTCGTCACCGTTAAATTCACGGCAATCGAATGCAAGAACGTCTTTTCGTTTAGCGTCTGTACAACCATGGATGTCCTGGTTTGTGACCACCTTGCGTGCAATGTTGTTTTGCGAAGCTGTGACCGCCAAGCCGGTCGGTCGACTTACATTCGTTTCTTTAACTTAATGCAGTGGGAGTGACCGGCGGAAGCACCGTCCAGTTTGTCGAAAGTTCGTATCATGCAACGATATCTGAGCAAGTCCAGCAGAACTTCGTTGTCACAACGGTAAAGAGCTGCGCCAATGCATCACTTAGGTCTTAAGCGAATCCTTAGTAAAACTCAAACTACTGTCGTAGCAAATGGTGGTGAAAAGCAAAATGAATACGATTTTCTGTCGAGTCCAAATCAACTGATCGCAATCGATGAAATTATCCAGTTAAAATAAATGTATTTGTCGGTTTATTTTTGACCAGACTGCTCACAACCCCTTCCTTTGAAATTATATGAAACAACATCCAGCATACATTTCCAATCTCGCTTTGCTGCAGAGACAAATTACGCAGAACATGCGCAGAATTGCAAATGTGTTCTGACCTGATGGCCGAAGTACCCCGCGAGTGTTCTGCAGTACACGAGTGAAACAGCGTATCATCTGTTTTGTAACAAGGGTGTTTGTTGAATGCAAGCATACTTTCTTTCAAGGTCGAGGCTCAGTTTAACGGAATGCCAGACGGGGGCATTATTTACAACTTTCCATCTGGCAACGAGAACGGGGCATTTGACATAATGCCGAACGGTAGAATCTTGGTTATACAGCCAAGGTGGCTCGATTATGAGAAAGCGCAAAGGTAAGTGCTTCATATGGAATGTGCTCTTGAAGAAGTTTAAGTGCTTGCAATATATTCACTCACACACATCTCCAGTCGCCATGTTGGTGGACCTTGAATGCATTGAAAGTTGCTGTGCTGATCATATACAGATAGTTCGTGAGATATTTGCGTGGTTTCAAACGGGGAAAAGTTGAACCAGAAGATTGGTTCCAGATAAACTGTTAGTTCATGTTACAACATATAATCTTCCTCGACAGCATCAGCATCGATCTGCGACATTATATTTCTGACATGCCCCAGGCGTTGCAAACGCCGGCTTGCCATGCCAGCATAGAGACCTTGTTGAACCGATTTTGCTGACATTTGCTGACCGGATGATTCAGAAAACATGGTGCAGCCTACTGAAGACATTTGGAACTAATGCCTATAAAACAAGGGAATCGACCTGCGCTGCTGTTTCAAATTGAAGCGCTGAGGACATATCAAAAACAGTGCCGTGCAAGTTCGCTGTGATGTGTATTCAAGTTTCCTAACCTGACTTTGGTAAACGCGCCAACTCATATTCGTTGAAATCCCAGCGAACCTGCTGCGCATTTTTCGTGCCTCTCATTGGTTTACCGAAAATATTTGCTAATGAAGAGCCGCGTTTGTCAACAAATATCTGTCAATTAGATATTCTCATTTGCTGGGGGGCATGGGTGAAGTTGCCCAACAATAGTTGTTCTGACTCGCTGATGCTTTAATGAGCTGGTTGTAAAATTTTGAGAAGTATTCCAAACAAAGGCTTTTTCAAGTGGTTCCCATTCTCTCTTGGTGTTGTTTCGAATTGTGTCTACCTGGACTTCAGAAATGCTAGGCCACTAATCCCGTTTTGTCATTAAGCGCAGCATTTTTCATTTTTCAATACAAAGTTTTTCTTTCATCGACCAACCAAATTGATTTTTGAGGCAAATTGTTGAAAACGTGTTACAAGGGTTTCGGAAGTAAAACAAGCTTGCAGATTGACCTTTATTAACTTAAAATGTGCTGAACGAGATAGCTTCGTGTTTTTTCTACCCTGACATATGTCACGTGATCATTAAACTGTTATGTTTCATAGGTAGTATGAAACACTAACTGTTCGAAGTAGCTTCTTATTTTATTTTTTTGCATCCATTCTTGCGGTCCGAGGCCTCTTGTCACAAGGAGTAATGCAGTTTGCGTGTAAATTACCTGTGTAATCGCATAAATACCGGCGGTGTTCCTTTGCTTGTTCGTTAAATAAAATTCATTATTTTGAAACAATCCAGGTAGATCCTAAACTACCGCTGTCAACAATGTATTTGCCAAGCACACTTCGCTCTTATTCTGGAATGATGCTCATAACATACTTGCCAGCCCAAGTCTTTGTAGGTTTTCGGGACCCATATATAAGTACTACATTAGGCGCACTTCTTTTGCCAAAATTTCTTCATTTTGCATTGAAGTGCGTATTTTCCAATGCGTAATTTGCCAGCATGGTTCATTCGCGGTCTTTCGACGTTTCGCAACTCCTCACTTTGTTTTCAGCATCCGGTTGATAGTCTCTGCCACCAAGCCCGGCACTGAACTGTACGGGTACGCGATCGTGTACATAGAGCTGGAAGATGAAAACGACAATTCTCCGATCTTTGCTCAGAAAAAATACGCAACACATGTTTGGGAAGAAAGGGCTGAAAACCTGTATGTGACTGCGGTAAGTTCTGTAACAGAATCAGAGGCTTACTGCTACAAGAATCACTTTGCAGGAAAGCATCACATTACCTGTAAAAGATAGTTTCATGAATTCTTGTGTGCGCAATTTCATTTCAAGCTAATTTCATGACGATCAACGCTATGTATCAATTGGTCATGTCTTGATGTAACAATGTGTGTGTGGATTTAGAACCAACGCTAAGAACTTACAAACTACCAATGTCATGCCTCTCAAGTATGCTGTTTCCTCTGGATAGTTTTTTCAGTCAATACAGTGTAGGTTGTTTCAAATTTTTTCTGCTACTATCATCGCCAAAAACTGACGTAAACTTGTATTAATGTGATGTAGATGTGTCTTGAAATTGATTGTTTTCTAAATGAAGCGGAATGACAAAACACTTGGATAATATGAGAGTGTGAGGGTATGATATTTATAAGCAAGAATATTTTCTGTGGTCAAAGTTGCGGTTTAAACAAGGGAACGAATCAATTGTGTATTTTTAAAATCGCAGTTTTGTGTAGTTGATAAACGTACGTAAATTTGTCATTCATTGTTTGGCTTGTGGTTTTCAAAAGAATATTTTTAATCAAATTCCGAATTTCTCACATTTAAACATTACGAACATCAATGCTTTGCAGGTCAAAGCTTTCGACAAAGACTCGGGCGCTAACGGTGACGTTCGTTATTATATTAACTCTGGCAATGTTGATGGCGCGTTCAAAATCGACTCCGTGTCTGGTGTTTTGTCGACCAACCGGAAGCTGGACAGAGAAGTAAGTTTTGGCTAAATTCGTGAAAGATGTTATTCTATAATGAAGTGAACTGCAAAGTTGTTTGTTTCACGTCATTTGGTTTCTGCAAATAAAGATCATTAAGTTCTGCAAACAAGGATTGTAATTTGTCATTAGAGGCAAGCACCACAATTCCACCCTGGAGAAAACATGTGAAGTTAAACATAGATGCACAGAAAATGGATGAGAGTGTTATGAAATTTTTCAAACACATTCTTTACAGCAAGGACGTGACTGCTTTCGATCGTTTATCTGAACGGCAGTAGTATGTAGGCAAAGCTCAAAACTCTAAATCTACTGCACTCTGATGGCACTAACAACACCTTTTAAGCGTTTGGGTAAATAAAAAGTGTTGATTCGCAAATACGAATAAAAACTGGCAAAGAAATTCGCAGTCATGTGCGAAAATTTTTTTTCAAACAAAATCCAGGTTTGTCTGAGCCAGTTCATCAACTTTCGCAAAAATCAGTCAAAGCAGACAAATAAAAATTTCGTGTTTTTTTACATTTGTATTTACATTCACATTAGAGATGGCACGGGAGCTAACCGTCCAGTCTTCGGTCCGTCCGCTAAGGTTTTGAAACAGTCCGCTAGCAATTTTTTTAGCGATGACGTCATTCCGGGCCGCTGCAGTCTGCTCGCCAAAAATTTTTGTTTTTTGCAAAGTTTCATAATCTAACAACGAATATATTTCGCTGCCGTTATCTCCATTTTACCGTTCCCCCAACGTTCCGTTTCACTTGTTTCCACGCAAATCAGTGAACCATGTTAGGAATCAATCAAAGCAACCAACATTTCCATTTACAGTCTGTCGCCAAGGTTTAGGTTTAGGGCAAGTATTCCCAAGCTTTCTACGGCCATGTACCCCTTCAGGATTCCGTTATATGAGCAT
>Ga0210059_1000432_pt1 | contig 52595 bp, 33 predicted proteins | sample Ectturendosymbi2_FD_188042 | JGI IMG/M metagenome (GOLD analysis project Ga0210059, IMG submission 188042) | Ecteinascidia turbinata endosymbiont from Florida, USA - Sample 2 (SPAdes) (version 2) | ecosystem: Host-associated > Tunicates > Ascidians > Unclassified | place: Key West, Florida... | reverse complement strand
CCACGCTTTGGGGATCACGCATCGCGACCTGAAGCCCGAAAACTTGCTTTACTCAAATCCGAGCAACGACTCCAAGTTGCTGCTTACCGACTTCGGCCTCGCGTCCACTCGTCGGTCCGGTGATGACCCGACGATGACCACAACGTGTGGTACTCCGGAATACATCGCCCCTGAGGTAGGGCTTGGCAGTTTGGCGGAACAGCGGCTGAGCGTCGACTTGTTTAAGTGCCATTTTCTTACTAATATTCCTGAGAAAAAACACTATCGCGCGTCTTGCTTTGGTGTCAAAATCGTGTGTGCATCGCTGTTATATTGTGGTTGATCCTTGCCAGCGCTGAAAGCCAGTTCTAATAAGATTTACCTAATACTAAAAACTTCACGAATGATCACCCTTAACTGCGTTCGCCATGCGATGCGGCGTTCAAATAATGTCTTGTAATTTGATGGACGGGCTTGAGTTCTTGTGGCGTGGTACCAAAACAACCGCACGATCCGAAGTATCCGAAATTTCGCCGTGTCCAACTACCTGCATTTCTATTGCTTGAGTATGTTGCGCAGAGTCCTTGATAAGAAGGGGGGGGGGTATGATATGACTGAGCCTCGGAAGCGTGGTACCTACGTTATTGACAGCTACTTATGTGATGTCCAGTTTAAAGGAGTTGTTATCTTGCTACGACATTTTTTATTTACGTCAGTGGCGTGGTTGACGCTTACTGTTGTTCGGGAGTGCTGCCTCAGTAGGCTCAATCTTTCTACGACCTCCGTAATAAGCGGAACGTCTTCGACCCTAAACTCCACTATTTCAGATGTTTTCAGAAACTTTAAATGAAGTCTGAGGCCTGGGGAGGTTCAAAAGTGTGAGAAACGTTTTTTTCACCCTGCCCAGCCTGTGAACGAGAAAAAGATAACGACTGTCGTGAAGACTGCCTGCTGTGTAATCGGTGTCTGCTCGTCTTTTTCGAGTTGCGCGCTTAACGTTTTTGCCTTCTTTGCTGTGCCACCTCTAATGCAGTGCAATTGAGATTCTGCCAAATCATTGTGTGTTCAGAAAAGTTGGACGAATTAGCCGAATACAGTGTTTGGTTGACAGATTTAACATTAGCCGCTCGTGGCTTGACTGGGGATCGGTTTCGTAAGCGAGTCGCCGCGTATTATGAAGAGACGTGCGAAGGTGTGAAGAAACGTATAAAATTACCACTTGACACTTCTATGGTGTTGCTGAACAAAGAGTTCTTATGTTCGTGCGTTGTTTAGGAGGGCTTATACGAGAGCGGCTTATTTGTCAGCTGCTATGTTTTGACCACTAAAGCAACCGCGTTCGTTGCCGCGCTCTACGTAGTGTTTTTTTCTAGATAAAAGACCCCGATTAAAACAAACCGATTGTTGTGTTTGCTCTGCCATAAAATAGCAGATATTCGAAAAGGTGTCCCACTCACGACCTGAAAAAGCTAAATATTTCTTTAGTCTTGCGATATGGGCCCTCGCATTGCTTGTGTGTTAAAATTAAAGCTGTCGCATGTTTTGTTTCAACTGAGATATGGTGTGGCTGTGCACGAGTCGTTTGATGTATTTAAAAATCGGGCGAATTTCTTCTGAATCAAAACAACACGTCGAAACAACGCGAGAGTAAACAAGCCAGGGTCGATTTATCGAAATGCCTTTGACGAAGTTATTTACGGTAGAAAATGCGGTGCGCGTTTGTCGAACTGATTTCGGAGATAGCGGCTGCTTCACGGCTCTCTTGCGCTAGCGTTATCTCCTAAAGTGTTAGTGCTTTCATTCCTAACTTGCCAGGTGACCTTTTGTGAAAGGCGGTCTGTCAGCTTCATTCACACTAGCGAAGACGTTTCTTGTTTTTAACGCCTGTCATTCTTCACACCTTAATAACTTCTACCAAATGCACGGTTTGAGTTCGGGTAGACATTTCTTGACGTTTAGCGTCAGGATGAAACATAGCACATAATTTTTCGTGACAAATGTCTTTCGTGAGCGTAATAAGATCCATTATCTCAGACATCAACCAGCATTTCGTCGGTTGCTGTTTCTCTTGATCCTTACGGCTTTTTCTTCTTGACAGGTCTTAATGCGTCGGCCGTACACGAGCGCCGTCGACGATTGGGCTCTTGGCGTCATAACCTACATTCTTCTCAGCGGTACGATGCCGTTCGACGACGAGAACAAAGTCAAACTGTACCGGATGATTATCAGAGGAGAGTACTCGTTCAATGGCGACGTGAGTACCCATGAATTGTCGTTGGAAGTGCCAAAGATTGTTATATTTTGCTTAATATGATGAACAAAATCATGGTAACATTTCCCTTAGTGCAATTCCACTGAAGGTTTACTTTTCAGACTTGCTGTAAAACGCGAATTGCGTATATTGTAGAAGCAGCTGTTTGGTGGTGTTGAAGGAACATCTCAGGTGATCATTATTCTTCTCTACAATGCAAAATGTAATGAACAGCCCCTTGTAGACTTCTTCCACGAGTACGCCCCATCGAGTTGCGTATGCAGCATGATAAAAAAAGTGTTGTTTTGGGTCATAAGAGAATGACACCAGGTTATGAAAGGGTTTTCGTTTTCGAAATTTGTTCCTAAACCACCGGTTTCTATTTTTTTGTGCAACTGTGGCGGTCTACCTCCATGCATTTCAACAAGTTTTGCTGCCTTAACTCACTGACAGCTGCTTCAGTGAGATCTATCTGCCCACTCACTATCAAGTCCACGCCATGACGAGAGCATTTATTGAGAAGTTTTGCTAAGTTTAAGGTTTAATTGCTGATTTGCTGCACGTGTGAGAATAGAGTAAAGACTGGAAGAATGTCCAAAACACCAAAAAGACATATTTTAGGCACAGACAAATGTGGATGAATCATAACGGTGTTCGTTGGGAAAGATGAGAGTACGTATAACCAGGGTTTTTTTTAAAGAAAAAGTTAGGTACCCGGTATGGACCTGCAGGGACCCGATTTCTCTGATTTTAGGGACCCGATGATAATTTTATCTGATTCTAGGGACCCGAATCGGGTCCCGAAAACACCTTAAAAAAACCTGGTATAACCACATGATAATGCATGCTTGTGACGCGACAAAAGAATGAGAAAGAACCGATTCGAAGATCCTTTGTGTACTGATGCAGGAAAATGAATAGGGCTTTCAGTTGGGTGAACGTACTGGAAAATGGTTTCTCGAATGATCTACGTGATGGTCGAATGCCGGTCGTTTATTTGGACCCTAAAGGCCATTTAGAGAAGGGGCAGTACTCACGAAAACCTCAGTTCTGGGTGGACCCCAAAATTAAATATCGCGACTTTGAAAGCCCAAAAGAGACTCCTTTCAAAAGCTGTCCCAAGGCCTAAAGTCTCCAAAGAACAAATTTACAATATGCTTCACCTGTGTGGATGGGCATGCAGAATTGCGATATAAGTTGATCCTTGGTTGTCTCAGGACCACATCACATGAACTAATTCTAAAAGAATTAGGTCTCACGCCACTGTTGGTCCGTCATCAGGTTCACATTCTTATAGCCTTCCGTACCACTCTTTTTGGACCATGCCCTTCCTCCATATCCGCCCTTGCTCCCAAATTTTAAAAAATATTTCTGACTACTCTACACGTTTTCATATGAATGTTCAGCTACCCTCCTGTAAAACTCATTTCCTACATAATTCTTTTTTAAATAAAGGCTCAATACTTTGCAACTTTTTACCCACTGCCCTTCATAATTCAAGTTCACGGAAATTCCGCGCCAAAGTATCGAACTTGTTCCTTACCAAAAGAACTAAAGTTTGGCGTTTGCACGGTTGTAATACTAACGCAATTGCCATCGTGTGTATGCTTTATACAGGACATAGTAAACTGAGCATAGATGGCGATTACAATCAGATCTGTCAATGTGGTTCTATTGAGACTGAACTTCATATATATATTTTGAATGTTCTTCCACCTACACATCACGCCAAATGTTGGTTTCAAAAGTTATTCTGTTTACCCATGAAAATCTGTTTACCCATTCTGATTTTACTTCTCTAAATCGCACTGAACAAATCAAAATCCATCTATTTGGTCATCCCGATCTATCAAAATCCGTCCTTATGTCTGTTTAAGCAGACGAGTTTGTTTTTATCAAAGCATCCACTCTTTTAATATGCCTTTACTGTCTACCGTTGCTTCACTTAATGTTTTGTGTGTGTGTGCCTCCCTATTTTGTTTAGCCTTTGCGTTGCCGATGATTATTTCAGGCCTAGGCCTGCCATCATTTGCTGTTTGTAAATAAATAAATAAATCAATAACTGCGATATGATTCGGTGAAAGGTTGAGTCCTAAGAATGAAGAAATTCATGACTGTCAGCGAGTAAGTTTCTTGCCTGTTCATTTTCCTTAATGCGGACAAGGTTTCATGGTGAATCATATGATGTTGGTTCCTTAATTTTTATTTTATCAAGGCGAGGCATGTCAAATCAAAATTCGAAGTGTGTTTCTTGACATGCCGAATGACCAAAGCGCATTAAGATATCTGAGAACCAGTGTAGCGTGTACACTGCTTCCTCAACTTGAGGATGTTTATGTGGTGACATTGTTTTCGACTGCCAATGCCCTGCGGTCATCAGCTAGCTCCCAGTGAGCCCCGGAGAGTGGCATGAACACACGTGGGTCAGAAAACCGACGAAAAATGTATTTGTCTGTTTATGGCCTTGCAGTTCGTTACCAATAACTGAAAGATTGTCTTGATGCATCGGGTTTGTCTGCGCACTCCTGCTCCATGTTTTGGTGTTTAACCACTTAGTAATATCAGTGATGTTAATAATAATAATTAAGTTTTGAAACTGCTTTGAGGAAGACTCAAGAAATGTGACGTAGTGCTTTCAGCAGGGTTTCATCGTCCGATTGGCCTGCAGGTTGTGTTCAGTGTGGCGGGTAATATTTACCGTTTATTGCGCTAAGCTCCTGGACCTCTTCAGTACGTGCTGTCGGAAACCGTCTGCTTGGTCCCGGTTTGTTGAAGGCTTCGTTGAGAGAAATAGCTGCCCCTAGGCTACGCCACAGAACGTGACGTGCCTTTAAAGCATCAGAGCGTCGGGCCGATAGCTGAGCGAATGGACAACCACAGGTTGCTAGCGGTGCAATAGCATTAGTAGTCGGTGGCCTACGGCGAGCATGATTTGCACATTGAGAAGCTTAATCCATTGTTTTTATTTAAAAGCGTTTCAAACCTGCTACGTGGAAGCACCGTGAAGCACAGTGATGTAAATCTGTCGGTGCTGGTTGGAGCGAACCGGTGTAATGCATGATGGTTGCGCCACGCGAATATACTGTGTATAGCATCTTATCTTTGCTTGGATTGACTTCTTGGCCCATACCTAATGTATTCTACGTGTGGTACGCGTTTTTGCGGGACTGCAACACAAGTGAAGATCTTCATGTTTTAGTTGACGTTTACGTCATTTGTTTAGGCAACTGTTTGGTAACGCGTTTTAAGCCAGCGATTCGCTTGAAATGCACAGTCAGCCCTGGCATGAGGTTATTAGGCGTTCAAGTGTCAACTGGCCGTATAATTTAATCGTGCATGTTTGAGCCAACCACCGTGTTTGGACATATGCTTAAAACATTCTTGCGCATCCTGGAATCACTTACCAATGAGAGTGCTTTTCAGTATTGTGATTCATGTATGAGTTTGCAAGTTGGTTAGTGTAACTCTCTGCGCGGCTGTATTTGCACAGATTCCTTCCTAAATGCGATGCCATCAATTTCAAGTTGCAGTGTTAACTCGAAACTATAACTTTAATCGGAAACCCGCGGTTGTCTTTTACAAAATTCTACTCTGTGGGAGGCATGAATTTCCACGAGCTTACTCTAGCTGATAAATTATTTTGAAAGCATTGCCATGGTACTCTGGCAAATTATTCGATTAGGTGCCTGGTTTTTCAATTGCTTCCCGAATGCTTCCGATGTGGATATGTAATTTACGATTGTTGAGGCCTGGCTGTAACAAAACACTCCGTGATTAAGGTGTTTTACTTTGTAACTTCTTTACGAAACAACCACGTTGCGAAGCCTATGAGGTATTTCTTCCACTCGTAATCTTACCATTCGCATTTGTTAAAAGAGGTTTAGGAAACCTAATTATAGGTTAGTTTCTCTTTATTTTTTCTCTCGTGAATAGCTGCTTCGCGGCGGTTGAGACAAGACAACTGTCGGAAATCACAAGCAAACACGCACCGCAAATGCGTTGTGGTTACCCTTGCAGTGGAACCTGATAAAAAGACACACGAAGCCATCTATTAAGTTTGTTTAGCAGCGATCTACGGCGGTAAATGATCTGTATTTAATGTTTGAAGTACCGCCAATGTTGGATAGACCGGTAGTTCTGCAAAATTAACTGACATGATATGCATGCAACGTTAAATGATTTTCTTGTGATAGACGAGTACAGTTTTTAGTTTGTGGCACTCTGCCATGGAGATAAACCGGATGGACGGCATCGTATAGAGGTGCAAACTTCAGAATAACCCCAACGTTCTTCGCTGAGTCTACCTGTGAAATAGTGAAAAGTAGTTCCCGCAAATGTGAAGCAACCGCGATTTGTAACGACCTTGCAGGGCAAAATGCTGTGAATGCACGTTGCAAAAACTAACCACTAAGCTGCAATAGCACTGGGTTTTCTAATGACTGTCGCGCGCTGGTGAGTCGACATTCTTGTAACCATTAATTTTCAAGGGATTACCTTTTCAACGCCACAAGCCATTCTGAAAGTTCTTTCTCCACGTGTAATAGTCATTGTATTGCGAACATAATGGGCTAAACCTGCAAGGTTTAAGGCTTCATGCTGCATCGGGTCGCGTAGGGTGGATCCCATGAAGGGGCTCTGGGGTTGGTTGCTAGAGGGCAGGGACTGGAGTCTGCATGGACAGTGCACGTCGACAGATGTCTATGGAATTGGATCACTGGTTTGGTTGATTTTATTAGTATTGTTAGGATTGACTGTAAATGCACTGGAGTTGTTGAAGGATCGCGAAGTGCGATCGCCGCAAGAAGTGTTGGTGCAGGGTCCTGAACTGAAACGAGAAATTTTGTCAGCCACGACGCTGAAAGGTCAAAATGTTGTGAATCATGGAGCGAGACACGACTTGGCACCGGATCAGATGTCTCACAAGTAATAAGCGACTGGGTCCTTCGGTCCTTGTATGTGCAAATACGAAAAGTGCAGACCGAGCGTTCGTATATGTTTAACATTGATTGTGGGGAATGCAATTGAAATGGCTTTCTTGCGTTGATAAACTTCGTGCGCTGTTTTGGCCGGAGGCGCGCAATCGTCTTTTATTGAATGCTCCTCGAAAATGATGAAACCACGGAATGTAAACGTGGATTTAACCGCATTCAAATATGAAGAAAATGACGTGGTCTTGAAAAACATTGTCTGGATGTTTGGACATATCGGTCTGCGAGTCTCAACGCTTTCATTATATGCAACGATTTTGCGTTTTCTCCACAAACATGTAAAGGACCGAGGTAAACTGACCTCAGGAAAAGTACTGGTGGACGTCCATCCTGATACTTAATCCGATGACTGGCGCTGTGGCTGTAATGAAAACAAGTTGTTCACCTGCGTTTCTCGGTTTCGCCAAGTTGTGAATGGCGACTGCAGCGTAATCCAAAATATCTGTTTACTGCTTGTCTTGCAAGTTTTCCAACAAGTCATTTAGTTAGTGTCCACAAAGTTCGCGACAGCGTGTTTTGAAACGGATGCGTTTCACCCGTTTAGCAAAACATAGTTTCTGTTGGTAATTGAAGAATTACGGGGTGGAAGTACATCCCGCGCCCCATAAAGTGCGGGTGTGTTTTGTGTTGTATCAAAGGTCGCTTGCTAGCAGTCGCTCGTAACGAACAAAGTGACCAAAAACTCAACAAACTTGACGTTTTTTTCAGCCATGGCCGCAGGTATCCCAAGCCGCAAAGGACTTCGTGTCTTCCTTCCTCAGCACAAATCCAGCGCAGCGAATGAGCGCCGCCGAAGCTTTGAAACATCCCTGGATTGTCAACCATCAGATCCAGTCTAGCCGGAACCTCCACAGGTCAGTTGCATCTACAAAGGAGTGTAGAACGTTGTTGCGCCACTTCGAAAAAACACTGCTAATTTAGTAACGAATCTTCACCCACTCTTTGCTAACTTTGCGTCATCCTGTTTCGCAACATCGATGATGCTGCAGTACTTGCATCGGAAAATTTTCGACTACCTGAAACTGTACGTACAAGAGTAATCTAAATTTTGAAGATGCTTAATCTAAATTTTTTCAACATGCTTTTTTGAAGATGCTGAATTTTCTGAATTTTTTTCAAGATGCTTAGTCTAAATTATAAAATTTTCAAGATGCATCACGGTTTCTCAACCCGAATTTAAAAAAAATGTAAATCCCTCAGCTGTTCTTCAAATTTTAATTTTATCTTGTTTGTTTCCTTGCTGTGCGACCTTGCGATCTACTTCTGGAGCTTTTATGATGTTGTTTTCTGAAAACTGCACGTTTTAAAGAAAGTCTAACTTTTTGGAGGAAAATGTCTCCTCATGAATCATTTTGTGTCATCTTCACACAAAGTTCGGTATGTCACTATTTGTGTAGTGTAGCCGCACCGAGTGATGGTAAAATGCTTTGCTAACTATGCCTGGTTGGAGGTTGATCTCTGCTTGCTTCAAGAAAAACAACCATAAGTCGGAACGTATCGCAGTTCAGATTGGTGAGATCGTGTGCAGTATAGGACGGTTAATCCCGTTGAACATTTCTATGGCAAATTTTTATCAATTTTTGGCAAATTTTATCAATTTTTAACAACAAAATTAACGTAGTTGCTTCGGTTTTTCGATTTCTTTGAAATGATTTGTATGAGCATTTGACAACCTGTAGTTACTGATTGATTGGTACAACGATCCTTCGATCCAACGATCCTTTTGTGAAGGTCATTTGTTGACCATTTGCGCATTGAGTTTGGCCCTGAGGGCCTCAACGCTCTGATCAAAGAAGTTTCAAACACAAATGATAGTTGCGTGTTACCATTGTTCAGTCTCTCACATGTGTTGTGATCTCGCTTTTATTATGCTACATCTTTACTAGCACGTTGTGATTTTTTGAGGTTTTGACGGAATTCGTTAACTTTGGCCAATTACGCCGACTTAGCCTGAAAAACCGTTTCAATGAAAGGCGTGCATGTCAGATTGCATCATTTCGCACCGGCGTCAGATTTGATTTTGTTTGTTTGCTGCTGACGTGTTGCCCTACACACCAACAGAGCTTCACGTCGGTAAAAGCAAGTCGTAGGCGGCCGAACCTTGCTAATCTATGCTTCAGTCCAACGAACGTAGACTTTGTTTTGTACGTTGTCTGCCGGGCTTCTGCTCAGGTTCTGATTTATGTTTAAAGTCCATGTAAACCAACTGCTTGCTCGTATTCCTCTTACTTGCCTTGTTGTGTCACAAATTCTGTGTAAATCTTAATTCTTGTATTCCTTGCCGCGAAAATCTCAAATTTTTGAAGGCCTTGTGTACTCGACATGTGATCTACGCGCGGAGGGTTGCTTCTCGAACGTTCATAGTAATCAATGACACGAATGTGTGAAACGTTAAGTGCTGGGGATTGCTTAGCTCTGTAAGACTGTGGTGAGCGGGTATGTTTAAGGCACTGCATGGCTGCGTGCATTATGCCTAGAGATTGCTAGTTACCGCTGGAGGTGATTAATAAAGAAGTCGTTAAGTAACATCGATGAAAGCGAAGCATTGAGCATCTTTGTCGACTGACATGTTTTCAGACCAACAGCAGTTTTTACGACCTGCACAGGACATGCCGGGGTCGGTTGAGTTGCATTTATCTTTCAGTTCAGAGGTTTATTTATCTTGCGGTCCAAATGGTGCTTTGAGCTTTTACGACCACTCGGGAGTTTGCTATTGCGCTCAGATAAGCGAGAAAGAAATTCCTCGTGCATTTTTGCTTGCCCATTTTGGCAAAGACTCACGCGGCAGATTGATCGGGCCTTGTCCCTGTCAAGAGCATGCCAGTGCCACTGCTTCCATCAGTCATATCCAGCTCGTAACAGGGCGGTTTTACGCTGTGAGATCTCGTGCCGAACTTTGGCTGGAGACTTGCTGGAATGTCGCAGATGGAGTTGAGCGAAATTCTGTTAGTCAGACATTCATGCGCTGCGACAGTACGACAGCATCGCTCGCAGCAATCCAGAAGCGATCTGTTACGAGTAGCTCAGTGTTGAAACGTTTGCAAAACGCTCCGCGTGGTGAAACGCACACATTGCTCTCCACGTCCGATTTCATGCGTTCCGCAATTACTGACCGTTGCACCTTTGGTGGTTTCATCTTAAGCCCAGTCAGGTACGACGTCATAGATCCTTTTTTTATCCCGCATTCAGCGTTGCCGCTGATCCTGCACCAGATGTTGCACGATCTAACTTACGATGTTTCATGGGAAAGGAACGATAACCCCCCCCCGGGTGAAATTGTATTTGTGAGGTGAGGTTTCACGGATAAATCTACCGCCGTAGCGTTGTCACAATGATTCAGTCGCTTGTGCACCTGCACAAATATTTTCGATGCCCGTTGACGTTCTGATGTGTCTTTGATGCTTGGCCACGACCTTATTATGCTATAGACAGCTAAAGCGAACGGCAATGCAAGTGTAAATATTTGCGGTTTGGAGGCAGACTTATTTTTTGTGTAAAGCACGTATTAGGAGCACGACCTCTAATTTGTGCGGAATTGGTTGAAAATTGGCCAATGCCGTTTTGGTGCAAAAGAACCGTCGGTCAAAATCACCGGTTACGATAATGAACTGTGAAATGCAACGCACCTGTGGCTGCGTGATTTTATGAAAGTCCTGGTCGACGAACCTATCGTGAGAATCGTTTCTCCTGTGCTAAACAGAAAGACGTCCACGTGCAGTAATCGTTATATGTCCGCTGATCGTTCTGATGTCGTTTGTTATATGTGCTTATGAATCGCGGAAAAAACAGTGCTAAAATTTGCCTGTTGACCGTTTTCCGCCTCAGAAATTTTTACGGTCAGTGGCGAACATACATCGGTTGTGTTTCTTTGCCTGTAATCATGCCCTGGTGAGTGATCCTGGGAAGTTCCCGACAACGGAGGCGTGCACCCTGTTCATACGGTGATCGTTTTGTGCATTGTGAGCGCTTGTCTCACTGACCAACACAAGCAATCCCACCATGCACCAACAACAAACTTAGCTTCACAGAGGAGTTTGACAAGAGATCGTGTTGATAGTTTACCGCCGGGCCTGATGTGGTAATCGAGCGTGCGAAGTGTGCAGGAGACTTTACTTACCACGGACAGTTGTGTTTCCTTTTCTGATCGATCTGATCAGAATTCTGAGAAGGGACGGTTAACCGTCCTTTCCCACAAGAAATCTTAGTAGGAAGAGCACAGGCCTATTCAGGGCCGTTTAAATTTTCTGTCGCAGCTTAAAAATTTTTTGTAAGCGAAATGGCTTTTTCCATGCAACGGTAATTGCGGAGAAAATCGTAAGGTCAATAACGGAGGTGTTGACAAAAATTTCTGCTTTGAAAAATTTGTTTTTTGCTACTGCTTTTGCGTGTTTGTTGAGGTCTGCATAAAATTGCTTGCTGGCGGCAATGTGAAAGTGTAAACTTGCTTGCTTACTTGAATTTACCTGGAAAGTTCCCAGTGCTCTTCGTCGCAGTGAAAACGATGTACCACCCAGAACCAAAATGTGCCTAAAGAGCGACAGACACCACTGTGAAAAAACGCTGCTTAAGAGAAAAGTTTTCGTTGCAGTTGGGTGCTGTGTAACAGTTTTTATGCTTTTTCAATCCAAGCTCATGTTCGAATGAACTTTACTGGAGGAGGTATTACCGAGCAAAATTTTGACGCAATCCTTTCTGTCTGAAGTCGTGCCAGTAGTTTTAAGCTGTTTGCAGTAATCACATGGTTGCCAGGACTTCTGAAAAATTAACCTCCGTTGGCTTGAAATTTTACGCTAATAACTAGTATTTACGTAATCGCTGGATTTGTCAGCTTGTTATGACGCAAAATCTGAAATCGTCAGATAATTGTCGGGGCTACATAAAAGGTTTTATTTAACTCAACTCGTTTCACCGATCGAATTTGGTTCGTATTCCGTTCTCCCGTTGTTTGATGAAGTTTCGCTTGTAATGAGAATTCGTTTCGCTCACGAACATAGGATTTTTTCCTTCTCTGTACCTCCACTTTGCCGTCGATGCGAAGTCAACGAAATTATGTTTGTAGCCCGCAAAAGTATGAGAACGTGGGGCTGACGATATTAACCGCATGGAATGTAAGCACCCAACGATTCTCTTTCAGTCCGATTAAGCGGTAAATTCAAGCTATTGGCCTGAAAAAACAACCGGTCATTTTGCAAACTATCGGGTCTGATCGCGAGCCGAACATCGTAAGTAAAGGTTATGGTTTCTGTCAATCCAGGCTTGGTAAAGTTTGGCAGTCGTTGGAAGGAGATGGTTTTCATTACGGCAGCAAAAAGAAACAATTTTCTTTCCGCTACCAACTGTTCCCCGTGCTGGTTCAGTTGAAATATGTCCCGAGCGTTTACGGCCGATGGTGTTGTGCTCTGTTGTCAAGCCGATCAACTCCTTCGCCACACACTTCTTCGTGTCTACCGTCGCTCGATAGCAATGTGCAGAACTGCAATTAAAATTGTTACAATGCGGTCGGTTTGCCGCTAATTGTACACCATTTTATAGATGAGGAATATTTGCTGAAAACTTCCATGAACAAAAGAAATTTCAGCGTTCTCGCGCACAATCCACTGCGTCATTTCAGTGGACCGTCGTTAAGTAGAAAATAATTGTTTTACATTGCTTTTGCAAAGCTCTTTCTCAATTATTATTCTTTTATGAGCGTAATCTGCGCCGCGCTCATGTACGATAAACGGGCGCCATTGTTTCGTCTGCTCTAATTCGTTGTGGGTCCTCTTTATCCGTCAGTGTCCTGCGGATGTTGTTAGGCGGCATACTTGAGAAGATATCCTGAGACAGTCGGAAAGCACCTCCCGTCGACGTTATGCTCATACCGCTGAGATTTCGTTAGCTTGCAATTATAATGGCTTCAGACATGCAGAAGAGGGACCGTTCGTTTGTGTTTAGCATTTAGTTGCGTTAATCGAACTAATATAACGGTTGCATGCAGCAAAATCTAACTAATATAACGGTTGCATGCAGCACTTGTCGAAGAGTTTTGCGTTTAGCACTCGACTCCCAATATTGGTCGACAAGCATGACCCAATCTTAACTCCCACGAAATGTATCTCGCTGTAATGCCGTGACCCTCGCCAAACGTGATTTCACAGTCCATCAGTGCCAGCAGTCCATTCTTGCTCAGGTCGTGCCCATAATCGCCGTATTGTGGCACTCGTGTGGAACGCGAAGCGGTGCCACTCGATGCATTGCACGTAATGGCACATCACACAAACTTTTGCCCTATTCATAGCGTACGGATGCTCGCGTAGAGCGTTATGATAAAGTTCAACGCAGGTAAACTTAACGCTTGTACCGTTAGTGTTGACTGTTGAGTTGACCTGTGGTCAGTCATTGCTCTCTGAAGAAAGAAATAAGCGTACTGCTATCGTCGAACATTTGTTTTACAGTCCAAGCATTATTTATTGATGCAAATTTCACCAGATCTGAAAACTGCAAACATATAAAAGAAAAGCTTGTTTTGTTATTAACTTCATGAAATGTACGGGAAGAAGCACAAGTTCGCATGGTGATTTGCGATTGAGCGTTTCACTTCGCACGGTTGTTTTCGCGAATTCTCGTCGCACCCCAGTCTGTGAATCGTTCCAGCTTCACATAAGATTTAATGTTCGCCAGTAGTTAGGTCTGCGCGTCGGCAACAGGAGCGTCATCGCATTGAGCCGACGCAATTACGATATTGTTTTTTCAGCGAAGAGCGTTTCCGAATGTTTTGCCGGCGTTTCGCAGCAACGGTTACCGAGTGGATCGAGACACGGCTTTCGCGAACGCATTCGACGTTTATGTTGCTTCTAGGTTTACTTGACTCCTTCCGTTCGCTGTATTGATGCGGCCCAAAAGCAAACGATTAGCCTTCGTGCCTGTCAGCAGCTGTTGATCCGGTACCAAGCAGTTCAATGTCGCTTCCTTTGTCTGCAGATCGATTTCCCAGAACTTGCTAAAACGCGCCTCGTCCCGCAACAGCAATAAGTCGGCCCAGTCTGGGCGGTCCTCGAAGTCCAACCGATCGCTGAGGTCACAACACAGAAAGGTAATGATGCGTTGTCTTTGATGAGCTGCAGGTAGCGTTCACTGTTGCAGTTGGCAAACCCTTTTTCCGCTAACTTGCTTTATTTTCAGGAATTCCTACTCGTGTTACGAAGACGCTTATCGTCGAAACCCGACGTCACCATCACCGTTTTTCGTTGCAGGTCAAAGCGAAAGAGCTGGACGAGCTTCTAAAGAAATACAACTATCAAAAGTAGATGCCCGGATCAAAGGTGTTTCACGGTCTTGCTTCCGGATCGACCCCAGTCGTGGTTTCACGCAAGTTCCACTAATATCGCGCTTGCAGCGACTGCGGAATCCTGTCCGACGCGCGGTTTGGCGTCTTCTAATGCCATCGCCGACTCTCGTACATTGCAAAGTGTCCAGCGCGCGGCTCCGCAATAGATCTTTAATTGTTTCACTGTGCAAGCAGGTTGCTTTTGCTTTCTTTTGGTTGGCCAGATTTTTGCTTACGTCAGGTCCGTCGCGAGCAGTTTTCCACTTTGCTTCTTCGCACGTATCGAAGTCGATCTCGGGAGTTCACCTTGACGTTGTTGTTACCGTATCGCCAGCAACGGCCATGTAGGGTTTCCCTTGTTTACGTGGAGGTGGGGAGGGGCACGCGTGTAGGTTCTGCAGTAATATCAACAAGAAGTTCAAAAATCCTTTGATCGGCGACCTTGTATGCGCACTGGAGGCGTTACAAATTTTTTCCGAACAGGGCGGCTGTTACAAATTAAAATCTCAACATCTCAGTTTGTTTCGTAGTGAGTTCAGCTTTTCTTTCAGTGTCGTTTTAGTGATTTTCAGAGACTCCTGGAAAACAATGATAGAATGTATATGTTGACCAAAGCAACCTCACAGCTACAAATTTCTTATATCTCCAGCAGTGCGCTGTAGTTCGCGGTGCAACGGAGGCCGGGGCAATCATGATGTGCAGTTGAAGTCCGCAAGTTGTCTGTGAGATTTACCGTTTGTTCTTCTGATCATTCGGGCTTATTGCGCAACGTAAACTGGATCAGACAATCTTTTACGTCACCTGCGCGCAGCTCGTGGTTTCACTTATCCTTGACGAAGTTCAGCTGCGTTTGTTTCGGAGAAGAACGACTTTCATGGTAACCTCACCAATCTTGGCTCTAAAGGTAGTCGATGTTTCTGTTTTTTCCGACCTCTTCGGCAGCTTCGCATGACTAGAATGAAACCTTATGTGTTTTTCAAGCGGACTGTATATCTTACACGCTTTGCGAGCAGCGTTGGCGAAGTTCGGGTTGCCGTGAATATTAGCTGGGAACTCACACGGTGGCGCTGACGTTCGTCTTCTTCAATACTGCCCAGGCGCTTTCTTTCTATTGAATAATATTTCGGGGCACTACTAGGCTGTTTTAAATCAAAACGTCGTGTGGAGTGCAGCTGTTATTCTCAGCTTCCACGTATTTCACATTCATATTTCTAATTATCTCCTTGAGGCTTCATACCCGGGAGACTCCTCATGACACAACGCAGCCCCTTCATTGGGCGTCAAGGACAGACTCTTGTCCGACGCTCAACCACTTCTGATATTTACGTCTTACTCCAGCTCTTAGTCAGACTGCGAAGCTTTCTGTCCTTTGGAAACTAAGTCACACCTGCAGTGGAGTGGCGTTTGGCGGTAGTTGGCTGACGCGGGCGAAAGCATCTGAACTCCACACACCGGCGCAATATTACTTCATTGAAGGCCAACAAATGCTTGTTGGGGGTGTCTGCGCTTGAGAATCAAACGTTTGCGAAGTAGCGAAAATAATATAACACAAAAGGTTGTGCTTTACCGTCAAGCCGTTTGCCGCTTGCGAGTGAAGTGGTCCACTGGTCCCTTGCACCGTTGGCTTCTGCTGTGGACGGGTTGTATTACGGCTGACAACCTTAACAATACATGTGACCTGGCCCGTTTGAATAGCTTCCAGTCAGTAAACTTGTGACAATCGAAGAATGTAGTGTTGTTTTGCGAGACCTTTCCGTTTATGAATCATTGAAAAGCGGTTTTCTGCCCGTCGGTTTCGATGGCTTTCCAGCCCATGATTTAAATTCCATTTTTGACACTTCTAGCGAGAAAACTCGTTTGATCCAGTTGGCATGCTCAATTGCAAGAGAAATTGCAATCACCACAGACGAAAATCAGCACAGGACTGTAACATCGAATAGTTTGATCAGTGCTTTTTTGTAATCCACGAGGAAATCAGATGCAAAAAGAAAAAAGGGCGTTTATCATTCAAATGCCAATTGGATATCCAATATAGCTGCGACAAAAAAGGGCAACTGACGGAACGCCGATGAAACAACCAATCAAAGGATTGAATAAGTAAGGTGAAAAAGTGGCGTCACGAATGTCTTGCTCCGGAAACATGATGACGGTCTCAACTGTGACATTTTGTGGCAACTGATGCATCAGTCATGATGTACCAGAAGACGAGGGTTTTATTTTCTACTGGAGATATGGATTCCGATTAATTTTCAATTGTGCTTGGTTGAACTCCATTTGTGCCAGTTGTAGAACTTGCGTTAATGTTTCCTTAGCCTGGATTTGAAGATCCTTTCGCTTCAAAATTCTGTATCAAAACATTTTACCTTTGGTGCCATGTCAAACGAAAAGGTCGGATTTTACATATTGCTTTGCCAAAAGCATTTCCTTCAATGGCATTTGGTCACTGGAGTTTTGACCAAAAGGCGAAGAGGAAACACTGAAGCTTTCGATACCAATTTTCATCTTGAACTCGATAAGCGCTGAATCATACCTCATCAGCCACTGGTCAGCGTCGACCACAGCATCCTTGATAAAAGCAATATACGAGTCCAGAACAATAAGGGGCTTGAAGATGAGGTCCGAGATAAGGGCTTGAAGATAAACCTTGAAGATAAGGTTTCGACGTGCACATCAGACATTTTCATATTTCATCCGACTCTGATGAAGCACTCTCACACTCAACATCATAATCTGAATTACTTCGAATGTGAAATTTAATCAACGTTTCATCAGCGTGAGCCATTTCTTCCGCAGCATGTCAATCTCCTTCATCTCCTCTACATTTTATCACAGCCTGCTTTGGCACATTTGAAACAAAACAAAAGGGCAGGTTGACTTAGGCGTCTTTTAAAAACTGCAATCCACTCGGTTTCGCGGTCAGCCGAGAAGTGGAGAAAACCTTTTCATCATTCCTTTTGTAGTGAGACGCTAGCTTCAGAAGGCCTGCGACCTGCAACGCTCCTTGTGAAGTATTGAGCATGCAGCCGCCGACCGTCACTTTCCCACCACTTCTCCGACCACAACTGCGTTACGATGAGTCAATGTGCCATCCTTTAACTCCAGGCTGAAAAGAACGGCCATCGCGATGTCGCTTCGAATTCCAAAATTTGGAGGATGGCAGCCTTTTTCTCAACGTCCTACGTCATTGTTTCGTCATCCGGTGTCGCATTTTCTAACGCAATGTCTTCTGCACATCTTTGATAATATAGTCGTACGTCTTCTTGTTCCATAATCCGGACGCCAGAGACAGAAAACGAAGACACCAGCAATTCTTCCACGTTAGGCAAACTGAAGTGAGATCATTTCAAGATCAAACTGATCAAAAACGTTGCGCCCGAGATCCTGACGTCATCGGGTTGTCTACAATCTGAAGCAGGGTTGGGGAACCTATTTACTATCACGGGTCGCATGAATTGTTCATTACCGCTGGTGGACCACAAACTCAATTAATTTTATCTTAAAATTCTACCTCTATCTAAATATGAGTAAGAGTGACTTCTCTTGACATATTATTTAAGTATCTGCTTATCATGGAGCTTCGTATTGACGCAATTTTGTACTCTAACTTGGGTAATTATAATTCTGATGAGGGCCATGACAAATGTTCATGCGGGCCGCATTTAACCCGCGGGCCGCAGGTTCCCCACCCCTGATCTAAAGCTTCGCATGCAGCAGTCAAAGCGCCAATTCCTTTCCCATAAATCTGACAGTTGAATAAATTCAACTTCTTGATTCGATGAAGCGCACTTGCTAAGACACTGATTCCGTCGTCGTGGATGTTTTTTTCCAACATCAAGAAAGGAAATCTGCACATTCACTTCAAGTTCATCCGCAAGTGCTTCCATACGCTTTGTGTTTAAATCACAACCGTTCGAAACAAACTCATCATGAGTTGCTTCACAGACAAGCACTGGTGGATTTGGAGGTGCTTAAACGTAGCGCCGACCAAAGACTTGAAAAAGCAATTGAAGATTCTTATTGCGAACAAAATAGCCACAATTATCGAATACATCATTTTATTCAACGTTTCGGATTATTCGCAAGCCATCATCAGGAACAAATGAAATGCAACAAGAAAGAAAAAATAAGGATGCAATTTGAAGGCATTTCTACTGTATTACAAAAATAGAGACCATTATGTATTAAAAAGCAGTAAGGGGATAGATGAACAATCGATATTGAAGATTTCTTCCTCTACGCCAAGGGTGACGAACATGCGGCCTGCAAAAGAATTTCGTGCGGCCTGCGAAGCATTCAGGCGAGACCAGCAGTCTTGAACTAACAGGTTTCATAGTATGGCTAAAAAGTTTTACGGCCCGATTACTCAGCGGTAACTGACAAAGTGGCCCGCGATAGCAAATAGGTTCGTCACCCATGCTCTACGCCGACAATAAACTTTTTCTTTAATCTGTGTTCTTTATCTCCAGTGGTCAAAGTTATCGACTCCTGAACGCTTTTGAGCACACATGAAAGACTTGGAATATCAACAACAAGAACAATTTTATTTTTTTGGCCTTAAGGCAAATACATTTGTCAATACAGACACAGTAAGGCCGGGAGGCGGCGAAAAGACACTTCGATCATCCCGTCTGCCACCACCCAAAATTATATCAGCTGCATATAATTCAGAAGTAATGCGAAGGTCCACAAACAAACTTTGTTCCACGCGATCAATCGAATCTCCGTGACACATTTCGTACAGCCACCGGCATGCTGTCAACATGTGCAAATAATAAACTTTGGGTGAAACTGATCAACCTTTTCTCTTTTGTTGTCCACAACTCTTTACCTGAAATTTCTTCCTTGAAGATGTCACTTGCTACGTCGTATACTTCCGAGTTAAACAAGCCGTTGATGTGAGTGGTCGTATTTATCCACTTGGGTTCTTTCATTCGGTGCAGGAAAATTTGAAACTCAGACAATTTCATGCCCAGAACGTGGACGGTTGCGAAAAACTCTTGCAACCTTCTATGTGAGAAACACCATTCTCTGGATTAATTAAGCACTTTTTAGAGATGGGTGGTGGGAGTTAAATGGATGCGATATTTAACCGCAAAGCCAAATCTTACCAGGTCGTTTCCAATAAAAACGCTTTTATTTTCATTCAAACCTTTCTCGTTTGCAGATTCCTTTAGATCCAATGCTGACTTTGCGAAACATTACATGAAAATAATTGATGACGACACAAACTGTATGCTGTCGTATTCTCAACTTGCTACTTCAGAAAGAAGCTAATAGCAGGGGTGCACTACACAACGAAAAAATGTGAGGGTGCGCGTCCAAATAAGATTTGACTTTTCAAAAACCACAGCATTGTCGCAGATGTTTTCGATTATTGCATGACGTCTCGTTGCGTCCAACTCAAACATCTTTCTTATGTACTTTGGATGGTTACAGTTGCTTTCGAAGCTCTTTCCGGAATCCGCTGCAAATTTTTTTTTGCTTCAGGAAATATTTCTGCTAAAAGCATTCTCCGTAGCCGAATATCAGGTGTGGCCATCTTGGTTTGATCTTTCGTATCCATGGTCGTAAAAAGTGAGGAAAACCATCAATATGCATTTGCTATATTTTCACCATCTTTCCACTGAGGAAGCATTTGATCAGACCAATTTATTGGTCAAAATCAATTTTTGAAGGATCTAAGAAAAACATATACTTGCATTCCTGTAGAAGTTTTTCGCTCTTGATCGAATTGACTACTTCTCTGAAAAGAGTTGTCTTTCTACAACCTGCCGATCCAAACACTGCTCTTCCGTAAGCGTTCATGTAACTATCAAGATTGTCTTCCCTTTCTTGTTGTTTTGCATCGTTTTCTGATGCTTGACCCACACGTGTGAAAAGGTTGACACGATTGTTGTCCGAGTGAACTAAGCAGCTAATTTCTTCTGTTTCACTTTCTGCGTTTTTGCCACGGAGAATGATGCAGACAGGAGCATTTGAGTAAGATAAGATTCTATTTGAATAAGTTTCAACGACTGACGGTGCGTAGTGTTATGTTAAATCGATTCCTATTAAAAATTTGCAAATAGCGTGCTTCACATGTGGGGAGTAATTACTCGAATACATCTAGAAGTTGGCCGGTGTCAATTTACCAAATTCCTTAAGTTGTTCATCACATGAACTCCTAACTCACTCAACAAGTAAAGCATATTTACTTATAACAACCTTTCCGGCAGATGACATAAAGGTATTTTGCAGTAATGTCAACAGCTTCCCCCACACCAAATTGTTACCTGCCAGAGCCCTTTTTTGAACCAAGTGATCTCATATTGCACCCGTTCGTTGCGTAGTTACAGAAGACACTAAATCCTGCATACTGTGGCTTTTCGGTTTCGCCCGCTTTCGGTGATATCTGTTTCGAATACGTCCGATGCAATCCCGAAGCATTTTGAAAAAAAGCGTCCGCGAAACACGAAGAACCAAAACTGCTCGCGACGCGCTCATTCGTGATCGCAATCGTTGCCCATTTTCTGTTGCTTCATTTGGATGTTTACAAAATCTCTCCAACTTCTCTCGTTTCTCGATCGCTCTCTGTTTTGACGCTCCGTGTATTCGCTGATCGTGTTTCATGCACTTCATGCGGTTGTTTAGGTGAAGATTGTTCTGCTCCATTTCAGGCGCAGCTGATCGCATACGTTAATGTATGTGTGTGTATGTTAATCTTGTGATCGTTTCGCAGATTACGCAGAGTTGTTTTAAACGTCATGCTTCGTCGCGTGAGGGTTGCGACTTAAAGGCCTTGTCGTCTCCGTGCGAGCGCACTCGTATGTCATGAAGTCTTCTGTTGCATTGCTACAGGCCAAGCGTATTTTTTTTCTATTGCGTAAAATTTGATTGCATTGAGTCTAATGACGTGTCCGTATAGTGATTGCTTAGTACTTTGCCTTTGACTGCAAGCAGATTGACTGTGCAATAGTGGGTGTGTTCTGTTTACTGTCGGTGGTTCACATGTGAGTGCTGATGGGAATCGGAAGTGCACAGGATTAGTTAGATTTAGCCTTTTGACCATGGACGCATTCGTAGCCTTTTTTCAGAATCTTCTTTACAATGTGCGTTTGTGAAAGATGTTGGAACGACGCCATTTTGTTTCCCTAGTGATATGTACTTAACATATTTTCGACGGCACTCGCTCTTACAACAAATCGCTCTTATGGCAATCCGGTGGAAGCATTTGAATTCGGAATTTGTTTAGTGCGCGGGAATTTTTTCAACCATCGTATTGTCATTCTGTCGTCATAGCTGCCTGTATTGCACTTCCCCGTGACCGCGCTTCGGCCACGATCGCAAGTTTAAGTTTCCAAAATCGTGCACCACCAGTTGGGTAAGCGGTCTCGCTTGCTGCCACTTGCTGTCGTGTCCGATGCAGCACTTGTGTCGCTTTCTTCTGAACGTGCGTAGTCGCGTTGTTGACTTCTGACTGACGCCGTCGCACCGTTCCGGTTCTCAATCTGTGGCCTTCTGCATCATCCGAAGACGTGTTGCTGTTTTTTACGCATCTAACAACCCTACCTTGCAATTTGTTGTCCCCAATCAGTTGAACCGCAGGACTTAGCGCGAAATGGTCTCTCGGAAGTTTTCCAAGAGCAGCGCATGTTCCTGTCTCGCCTGGGTAGGAGCCACTGGTTTGACGCCGATGGGAATGCATTTAGTTATACTTCAAAGTGCTTGGCGGCTCTTGCTTCGTTCTTCTTACCTATCGAGTTTCTGATCTTGCTTCGTGTGTGTTACAAAAAGGGTGAACAGCTACGGTGGCACGCCTCGTGCACGCCCTGGGGCTTCAACGCCTCGGTCGTACGTAAGTTACCGTCTTTGTTCCTTGCATAATTTGACTGATAACGTAGGAAAATGAATTTACGCGTTTCTTTTTTTTATGAATCACGCGGCAAAACGACCCACTCGGCAAACAGAATTCTTCATTTAAGTTCATTAGAGTTTACGTAAAGAGGGGACTGGCATCGCAAAGTGCGCCGAACCTTTTCGCGCAACCGAGCGCGTCGTTTCGTTGCCGCGCTTTGCATTGTCGCTGTCGTGGAAACGTCGCGGCCGTTTGACATGCGAACTGACAGTTGGTCTTCCAGTGCGGTAGCCTGGCCTTTTTCGATTGTACTTCATCTCGGCAATATGTCGTGTTTGCTATTGCACTATCTGTCTTCGTCGTAAAGTTTTCTATCATTTTGTCGCGTTTTTACTGCGTTTACCTTCGTTACTGCGACTCGCTCTGATGCGTTCATAACCTATTAGCGAGAAGCAATAAAACTGCGCTATGGCGTTATTGGCCTGCGTTGTTTCGCTTTTGCTCGCTTGAACGTGAAATCGGTCGTTTCGGCGACGCCAGCAGCGTTGCTGGGCGTTTTTGGTCGGTTGGGGCAATAGTGGATTTTCCCAGGGGTGACCAACAGTGGTGAAATTTCATTTTACCAACTCCGTAAATGAGAGAAAAACATTATTAGCAAAAATATCAAATTTCAAAATCCTGGGGGGAAGGTCCCCCTGTCCTCTATCCGACGCCCATGCGAGCAACGTCGTGACCATTGCGATTCAGATGACTTCACTGTACATCAGGCAGCAGTCCGCAAATATTTTTTGGCGCCGCCCGAAACATAGTTCTGAATTGATATAATTTTGTGGAAAATACTTCATTATTAAATATCGATTTTAAAACTACTATTGACAGTAGCGATTTTCATGCACAAAATTGTATGAAACTTAGCACATAAAACAGATGATTGCATTTTTCTGCCTGGTACATAATGACACAGACGCGATGCTTATATTAAAGGGTGAATGCACATTATTTCGTGAGCCAGAGTGGAAGGTGTCGCGAACCAAGCTTGGGTCTCGACCGGCAATTTGCGGACCCCTGGACAAGAGCATAAACTTCCATGTAACATAGGCACTGCCAGTATCATAAACATCCGCTATGGCAAAATCTAGAAAATGTAATCTTAAGCACTAGGCTTGCGGCTTTTGACAATCGACCTCGACACTTCATACTGAGACTGCACTGTCTGGATATACACTGATCAAATTTCTTGAGTCTGGAAGCATTAAATATTGTGTCTGTAATGTACTTGTGAGCTGTACGGTGATATATTCCTTGTTAAAAAGATACATTTTTCATTTTGGGTAAAAAAGATATGTGGCCCGTAATGTCCAGCTGTTGTTATTTAGGACGGGGTTTTTAAGAAAATCAATGTGCTTAATGGTAGCCACATGGATGTCCACAGAATTTGTGTTACACTGTGTATTTCTGTAGCGTAGGCACTTGAGAAAAGAGTAGATTGCTAACAAAAATCATTCATACAATCATTATTTTTTTCATACGTTGAGGCTTGGGTCGCGAGGTGTTCACCAAATTCAAATTCGGGTCGCGCTCAAAAAAGTTTGGAAACCACTGATCTAGCCATTCTAACGTAAGCGGTTGAAGTCCATTTTTAAATCCACTAGTGTTTAAATAACTAAATCCCATCGACTGGGAAAATATTCAATTAGTTTCAGTTTTGTTAGATGCGCTTTATCGAGAAAACAGCTTGGAAGCTATCTGTAAGTAAAGGCAGTGTCAACGCCCTCAACACCTACAAAATAAAAAGCATCTGCTTTTGTTAGATTTTACTCTTGATTGTTCGCGTTGCAGTTGAATGATTAAATTTACTGTAGGGTAGGGCGGCAAATAACATCCGATGAAACTTGAAATACTTTCAGACCATGTACAGGTCGGATTCTGATTACTGACGAAACTGATTTTTAATCGTCGGCAAGGCAATGGGATGTAATGAAACTCTTCGGTCGTTAGTCAGCACCAATTAGCATGAAACCTTTAATAAATGCAAAATAGACTTCTTTTGCTGAAAACATGGTGCATTTCAGGAGTTTTGTTCCCTCATTGGAATTTTATGTTCTCCAAATGTCTGAAAAATTTTTGCCCTCTATATTATTTAACAAACGAAAATCTGGTTGCTGATCGTGAAGCAAGAGAAAGTTGGATTCGCAGGTTGAGGTTCAAGCTGATTGCTGTGAGCTCAGTTGATTTTTCTTCCTCATCAGAACTCCTGTAAAACACGATAAGGTGTTTGTTTGAACCGTTGTCGCTCAAAGTCCAGTAGGGTCTTTGATACGAAACTAACAAGCTGAAACAACGGGAAATACAGAAAATGCTTCTTACTTGCAAAACTGTTGATGCTGCTGTTCATTTTTGCGGAGCATAATAATTTGTGTATGAGCATAAGTCAACAGGAAGGTGTTTTTTCCAGGGCAGAAATTAGTTGCCTTAAAAAAAGTCTTTGTCTTGATTTCTGACACTGACTGTGACTTAACCTATTCCTAGAAAGTGCATATTCATCGTTTGCAATTTAGCGAAATCCACTACCTTGACAGCCCTGATTTTTACCTTCTGCCCTAGAAACGTATTTCTTGGCCTGAGAATCAACAAACCATTCGCTGATTTGCCTGAATTGACACATTTCATGCCACTGGTGTAGGAGGCGGGGGTGCATGGGGTCAGTGCCGGGTTAAGGTGGCGCGGGGCCTGTAGCATATTAACTGCGCGGGGCCCTAAGTTGTTGTGGGAACTTAGTTCCCGAAACACAGTTTCAAAGAAACCTTAACTAAACACCCCGCATTGAATAATATATACGAAACCATAAACTCAAAACAGGACAAAACTAAGAACTTATAACCAAGCAACCAAGACCTCGTGACATTAGAAGAAAGAATAACCGAGGCAATGATAAACTAAAAGTTACAAGAGGTTATGACCTGAAGAAACACAGGCTTAACCATAAGCCTTCTAAGGCACGAGACACGATAAACACCCACATAAAGAAAATATTTGTCGGTAGGAACAAAACGATAGGAAAGCGCGGTAGACTTCCAACCACGTAAACCACAACAGCTGGAATATAAAGAACAGAGAAAGATCACGTGCTGCCGTGGGCAGCATCCGCCGACATGACGAAGCGACATATGGCACAAGCAGCATATGACTGAGGCTTAATCACAACAAAATACAAAGAAAGAACAATAAAACGCCCACCTGCAGGAGAGTCACATGACCGCCCTAGACCATGGAAACGAGGCGTTTTCAAAGAACAAACATAACTCAGCAACTATAAAAGCAGCCAAAAAACACCAACCAGCTGAGTTGTGCTGCGGCATGAACTCGAAGCAAGAAGACCTCAAGAGAAGCATTCAAGAAGAAGATTCGTCGACCCGTGTAACTGACGTAGTGTTGGTTATGCGAGGTGAATAGCTATGGCAGTTATTCACTCAAAGAAGAAGATTCGTCGAGCCGTGTAACTGACGTAGTGTTGGTTATGCGAGGTGAATAACTATGGCAGTTATTCACTCAAAGAAGAAGATTCGTCGAGCCGTGTAACTGACGTAGTGTTGGTTATGCGAGGTGGTAGCTATGGCAGTTATTCACTCAAAGAAGAAGATCACTAAAAGGTGAGAACAATGTGCACGGTGTATAGTAAAGTAACGCCGTTATGCCCGCAATTTGTTTTCCTCAGAAAAACATCGAATCCGTGAAACATAACCCTGTTTATTTCACCAGGTGAACTCTGTTCACTCCCCCATCTAAGAAGACTCATCGATTCCGTGAAACTAAACCCTGTTTATTTCACGAGGTGAACTGTGTTCACTCCCCCATCTAAGAAGACTCATCGATTCCGTGAAACTAAACCCTGTTTATTTCACGAGGTGAACACTGTTCACTCCCTCATCAAACAACGAATACAATTCAATTAAAGGTAAAGACAATGTATATGAAATAAAATTTCTCAAAACAATGATGTTATGCGTGCATTATGTTCTTTTCAGAGTACGACAACTGTATCGTGCTATACTAGAACTGTGAAACTCTCCTTCACAGAACATAACTAGAAGATGATAAGGTTTGAATGATTGCCATCAAAGATAAAAACATCCAACCGTATTATCTTTTCAGACTATGAAGCTCGGCTTAAAAAACAAGTCTGACACCTGAACTTTACCGAAGACTGATCTGTAACAATCAAGCACGTTACTTTTCACGTTGCTGAAAATAAAGAAGTTGCAATTAAGTTTGTCTGTGTTAAGATTCCGGGTGACTCACATTCAGGCAAGGTTAAGTGAACTTAAGCTGTCGTGATAATCTAGCCTTGGTAAATATCGTCGAACTCATTAGAAATACGATTTACCTAAAACGGTTTCGGTCTTTTGTTTATGTGTAAACCACGTGTAACCAAAAAACTTGAAATTACAACAATCAAGTTGATTGAAACTGCATGGAGAAATGAAATAGGAATTACAATGGTGATAATGTGAACCTCACAAAGATCTGTCCGTGTTTCTGTTTTGATAATGTAGCACAAAATATTGATATACGAAGATCTAAATATTCGAGACTTCAGCAAACTACTGAGGCAGCTGTTCGCAACCCCACAGCCACTCCTCCGCGACCCACTTTGGGGTCGCGACCCACCGGTTGGGAACCACTGACTTAAATGTATTGTTGTGAGTGGCATTTTCAAAAAATATTATTACATCACATTGACCTGTCCTATAAGTTGCGTTACTTTTTTTGGTGCTTTCAAAATGATTTGACCAATGGAGCCAAACCTGGGGTTTTGCCCCCAGATCTGGTTTTCAATGCCTTTCTGTTTTTTTTCTGAAGATCTGGGGTTCTTAAGATTTAACTCATGTGTAGCGGTGATTTGAGATAGGGAATGATTTATTACAGTTCTTATCTCTAGCCTCATTTTTCTTTCTCTTGCTTTATAAAGGTACCTTACTCTTCAGCATAACTGATGAGCAAGAAAGTGACACCGTGTAAGCTGTAAATATTAGCTATAGGTGCAGTGAGTTCAAGTGGCAGAGATACTAACGAAGCAAGCCCAAAGAAAAAATTAAGTGTTACACACAGCAAGTTTAAGGTAGTGGTTGAGAGATTCAGATCTCAAAGTTTAGCTGCAGAAGAACACTGGGAATGAAGAGTTAACTATTGTAAATGCTGCCAGATCACCGTCAGAAATGCAAACAACTCCATGTTACTGCGATATAATAATTCCGACAAACACAAAAATTCATAAGCAAGGTTACAGTATATGCCAGGCGGGACCAAACTGCGGCTCTTCGAACCTTTGCAAGCGGTTCTTTTGAGCTTTCCGAAAACTTTATATTTGTCTTTTTAGTTTTTATTTCTATTGCTAAGTGTAGAAATATTGTGAAATGGTACTGTAGTAGCTAGCGTGCGGTACAGTAATACTTTTGCAAGTCGTTCCAAATATAATTACGATTTCACAGAAGCGTAGATTGCAAATAAATTCATGTCTTTACTTTTTTATGTTGCGGCTCTTTGTAACTTGGGTTTTAAGATATGTGGCTCATACATCGAGCAAGTTTGACCACCCCTAGTATATGCAGTATATTTGCTAGCATGTTTTGTGATTACATATGTCCAGGTATGGTAGATAGTAGAAACACTCACTTAATTTTGTGTCTACCTGGGATTTTCTGTTAAAATCTGGGTTTATGGGTGAGTCTATCTGAGATTTTGTAAAAACTTTCATTAACAGCCCTGGATTTGACATCTATACACCAGCCATTGGGCATGTACTTGTAGTCGTCTTTTACAAATGCGGGAAATGATTTGCGCATTTATTTAAATATCATGGTGACCAACTGCAGTGGAGACGGTCATTTTCTAAACCTAAGATGGTAGAATGAACAAAGGAGCACCATTAGACAAAACAAACTGAACGACATGGTTCTAAAGAGTCCTATGGAGCAGTGCTCTTCAACCTTTTCTGTTATGGTGCACCCTTAAAAAGATGTTTTGACGAACTCATGCACCCTATTTGCTACCCATGCACCCTACTTACTGACACGTACCCCACCTAATTGCGCCCATGTCTGTAAATACCCTGGCCCAGAACCGCCGTCAGAATGTCGTTAATAGGGGTCTTTATGTTTGTGCGGGGGGGACTTGACGTTTGTGCAGGGGGGCTTGACATTCAAATTTAAGAAAAATTCCACTAATTTATAATGTTGTTTCATATTTTAATTTGGGGGGCTTAGAGCTTTGTTTGGTGGGCCTAAGCCCACCAAAGCCCCCCGTGGCGACGGGACTGCCCTGGCCTAAATAAGCAAGTAGCTTACACTAATTCAGCAACTCAGCTACATAATTCAATTGATAATGGCTCATTATCCGTTGCTTATGAATCACAAATAATCAACTAACTACAACAATTAGCTTGACATGGTCTGATGCTTACGCACCACACTTCAGAATGTGTAGAATGTGCAAGTCTAGGTTAAACCCTGAATGTCATTGGTTGGTTAATGGTTCATTTTTGCTAACAGAAAGTTTTTGTGAAAAGTATCTGTTTCGCATGACAAGTTTGTGATGCACCCTTGTGAATCCTTTCGTAGTGGTGCACCCCACGCATATTTTGGTGCATACCGGTTGAAAAGCGCTGCTATAGAGCATAAACTTCTATGTAACGTAGACACTGCCACCAATATCATAAACAAACTCACTAAGGAAAAATCTAGAAAATGCAATCTTAAGCAGTAGGTTTGCTGCTTTTGACAATCGACTTCGAAACGTATAGTGTAGCACTGCATAAATATAGCAATGGTCAAATTTGTAGATGAATCTGGAAGCATAAATTACTGTCCCTGTACTGTATTTGTGAGCTGTACAGTAATGTATTTCTTCTTGGGAAAAATATACGTATGTACTTTTTGGTAAAAAAGATGTGTAGCCCATAATGTCCACCAGCTGCTATTTAGGACCGGGTGTTTCGCACTTGGGAAATTCAGTATACTTAATGGTAGCCACATGGATGCAGGGGCGGATCCAAGGGGGGGGGGGGCGATCTACCCTTCTTAAAACTACGAAAGTAACTTTATTCACCGTGATATTGTACAATTTCGAAAAACGCATTCGCAATTTAAGGCAATTTTCCCATCCATTGTTTTGGCACAGTAATGTTGTGAAGTATAGTTCATCTCCCTTACAGTAGTGAATCCGCGAATGAGCTTTGACTGTTGAAACCGCCCCCCCTAAACTTACTGGCTGGATCCGCCCCTGCATGGATGTCCACAGAATTTGTGATTTAACAGTTGTTCACTTGTTCAAGTGTATTTTAACTTGGGGCCCCTCGCTGTTATTATGCTACGGGCCCCGCACTGCCTTAATCCGGCACTGCCACTGTAGAGAGTTTCGCACTTAGTTTTTACATTGTTTTGTTAAAAAGCTTTTCACTTTAGAGCAAGGCTGCGCGGCCCGCGGGCCGCATGCGGCCCCCGAGGTTGTTTTAAGTGGCCCGCGATGTAATAAGTTCGTAAGCAGACTCTTTACATTTTTAGTATTTTTTTATAGGCTCAAGTATATTTGCCATCAAAACACACCAAAATTATACCTGTTGTTACTGTTATGAGTCTACCACCGAAAACTTGTGTAACAAATCCTTCGAATATACAGTATGTCAATTTTTTAGATTTGGTTTACATCCATACAAGCCGGCAACACTGCGTGCAACTATAGGGCTCATTATGAATCACTTCGTATTATCGCATAAAACATATCAAAATCAAGGGATTTGTTACGTCACAATATATTATTGTTACGTCACAAAACGTATGTAGCCCGCAATAAATTTCCCCATGTGAAAGTGGCCCGCAACACTAAAAAGGTTGGGCAGGCCTGCGTTAGAGTCATAAGCACTGAGGTAAGCCATGTGTTAGTCAAAATAAAGGAACAATTATGTGCAAATGTGCCAAAAGAGGCCCCTCAACAAATTTGATGTGTATACGTACAAAAAACAAAGAATATGTACAAAAAACAATTTAACATCAAACGACTTCAAATAATTTACAGTGTGAAATGGACTTCCACACAGAAGCAAATTACCAGACAAAATGAAAAATTTAACTTGCTTTCAGCGAATAAAGTTTCTGCATAGCATGTATAAAGAAAAGGGCCCACTTCCCGAAAGTTTGCCTTAGTTATCTAAATTACAGTATCTACCCCTCGAATATCCAATAACAGGGCTGAACCTGCGGCCCGCGGGCTAAATGGGCCCGTGTGAACATTTGATATGGCCCGTAGCAGAGTTTTCGTTCGCAAGTTAGAGCACAAAATCGTGTCAAAACGAAGCAACATGATAAAAACAGGTACATACATAAGTGAATTAAGAAAAGTCCCTCTTGCTCATAATTAGATAACGGTACATGTTTAGCATAAAATTAATGAATTTTGCTGCCCGCCAGCGATAATGCACAATTCATGCGGTCCGTGGTAGTAAATAGGTTCCCCACCCCTGCTCTATAATAGTGAAAAAGTTTAACACAAAGGACCGCAGGGCCCGTAGCAATTGCTACATTTGCTGCTATTGTTAATCCGGCAGTGCACGGGGTGCAACTGCACACCCAAAATTTTTGATTTGGTGAAAATCCGTGCAAAAGATGTGGAAATTTGGGCAAAATTGCTGCATGCGCTTCGATTTTTAAAAATGGCACCCAAAATGAAAGTGCAGACTTTTTTCTGGCAGTCAAGTTTTAATGTAGTTTTTTTTGAGCGAGTTTGGGGAGAAATTTGGGAAAAAATTCTTTGCACCCTCAAAAATTTGCCTGCTCATACACCTATGTTTCATACTGCTAGAAAGAGCACCCACTCCCGTTCTACCACACCCCTGTTACTCGACTATGAAAGTGAGTGGTGAGCGTGAACCACTTGACTTAGTTTCTAGAAACTTTTTGCCAAGTGGTGGCGAATGCGCAAGTTATGTGAAAGTGAGATCGATGGCAAAAATATTCTTCTGATAGTTTAAATCAGATCGCGGAACAACATCTATGCGTGTATTGTAGGCTACGATTAAATGCACTACCCACTCACACAGGTTCCAAATTTCGCAATTTACTGCCCGCTGCGTTTCTTGCTTTGACTACTCATTGACTTCGAAGTATCTAGTTTAATGCTTAGTCAGGCAAGCAACCTTTGACATTTGTACAGTTACAATAACCACGCAACTAAAATCACGTATTTGCACGTTATTCTGGAACACACCATATTTAACAGCAATGGTCACTAGTCTGCAAACGAATGCGCCAATGTGGTGCTGTTGAGACCGAGCATCACATAAATTTTTGAACGCCCTTCAATTTAAATTTCACGTCAGATCCTATCGTCAAAGTTACGATTCTTGTCGATGAAAATTTCCTTGCGCTATCGGCGTTTAATTGCTTAGGTTTCCATGATTTAACTACAAGTTTCTTATTCAGGGCATAATGATTTACCCAGAGACCCATCAGCTGTCCTGTTTAAACAGACAGGAGTGTTTTTTCCAAATACCCACCATTTTACTGTAGATGGGTGTGACCAAATCTAGCCGTTCATTGTATTTTTTTAGAGCGTGTTATTATTGATCATTAGTAGGTCTATTTTTATGACCTAAAATACGTGATAATATGACTTTATTTTTCAAAAAATATGACTTTATATAACCAAACAAAAATGACTGAGCTAGAATATACAGCTACTGTGCGAAGAAGCATTACCAGCGAAGATAGGCAAAAGCGATGGTAGCCCCATGGTTTGTTGAAGCCTCACTAAAATGAACAGCTCAAAACATGAGCAAAACATATAGCCTAGTTTGGCTTGAAGCAAACTGAAAACATGTATGGTAATGAGCGTCGGAAGGATTTTCCACGGGAGGGGGGCAGTAGGGGATTTTCCCAAAATTTTTTCCAGGGGGGACAAAAGTGGTGAAATTTGTTTTTTGCCCCTCGAAATCAAAAAAATAACCTTTTTTGCTAATAATTTCAAAATCCAGGGGGGAAAGGACCCCCTGCACCCCCTTCCGATGCCCATGTGCATGGTCATTGGTTTATTTCTTTGGGGCAGCAAGAACATGCATTTTTAGGCAGTACATTACATTCATACAAATAACTTGGTTCAACTACATCTTTGCTAACATTCGCAGGATGCCCAAATGGGTTCAATTTGCAGGTTGCGGATTAGACCTAGCGATGTAGTAGTTTCATCTGATATTTTGAGATATTTCAATGGTTTCCTTATTGAATTAAGTTGAAAATGTGCAAAATACGACTTTATGACCTAACATGCGAAATATGACTTGTAATGACTTTATAACTTGGATTATAGACTTCACAGTGCGATTTTTGTTTTAAAATTCGTTTCAGCTGCCTGAAGGACAGAAAAAATATGAATTTTATGACTTTAAATGGCCCTAGCCATAAGTTCATTATTTTGGATGTCAATAACATTTTGTGAAATTAATCAGTTTTTTGTTTTCATTTCTGTTTTGTTTTTATTCGTATGAAATAGTGTAGACTGCTGTTGTGGATATAAGGCAAAGGCGCAGACAAGGGGGACTGAAGGGGCTCAAGACCCCCCTTAGCGATCAGAATATTGATGTTTATTTTCTTAATTTTTCACCAACATTTTAAATTGTGATGGGGTGTATTGCAGAATGTTCTTTGGCAGAGCCACAAGGCGTAGCAACACATTTGTTAATTGTGAAGGATGTGGCAAACGTGAAGTTTTCTGTATTAGCGGACGAGAAATCTGATAATGGTCACGTTGAGCAGCTTAGCTTATTTTTCCGTTTTGTCAAAAACAACAAGACTCATGAAGAATAACTATGTTTCGTTCGACTTACTTCAACCACTGGGAAAGCTCTAGCGCATTGCATATTAACAACTTTGTCGCAACTTGTACTTGTCTTAAACTTTTTACGGAGGCAAAGATAAGATGGAGCCAGCCACACTAGCGGTGCATGCAGAGGTTTGCAGACAAGAGTACGCATGCTGTATCCATTAGCAACATGTACGCACTGCTGCAGTCATGTGCTAAATTTAGTGGTCTCTGGCGCATCGCAACTCCCTTCTATTCGAAATGCGATGGGTGCTGTGGCAAGTGTTTGTGTGTTTATTTCGCGATCTGCGCAGCGTGCAGTTATTCTGCAAAAGTTCGCCCAAACAGTAACACCGACGTCTAGTCGAAAAAGTAAACTTATACCTCTGTGCAAAACTCGCTGGGTAGAAAGGCATGATTCTTATTGTCACGTTTGTAGAATTGTTAACAGCAATTTACAAAACTTTGGACGAAGTTCACACTAGTCGAATTGTGCAAGTCGACGTGGCAGCCAGAGCGTCACAGTTGATCAATTCCATTTGTAGCACATCATTTTTAGTGTCTGTGCATGTCATTAGCCTACACACTTCTGCTATTTTATTGCCATTATCGAAAATGTTGCAGGAAAAGAATGTGGATATTTTTAAAGTAAATGAACTTATGGATGGAGTGTTTTCACTTCTGCAGGAGGAAAACTTAATTCAGAAAATAGTTTCAATCTTCCATTCAAAAGGAGCACTGTTCTTTGCAATAAACTTGAGGTTCCTGTCACGATACCGCGCCGAGCGAACCGGCAAAATCACAGAATCAGTTTCCCAGCTGCTAATCCTGAAGAAATTTTTAGGTGGTCTACTGTATATTTGTTCCTTATATGGATCAGTAAACCTCTGAATTAGAGAATAGGTTTCAAGACGAACGAGCAACATGCACCTTGCTTTGGAGCTTACTTCTAAAGTTTTGCCACTCTGCCGCCGATGATCAGATTAACCGTTTGATGACTCAATACCAAGAGGATATCAGGGGCGGATCCAATGGGGGGCGATTGGGGCGATCGCCCCCCTTAAAACCTAAAAAAGTGACTTTTTTCACCATGATTTTGCACAATTCGGAAAAAAGCATTCGCTATATAAGGACATTTGCCGTCTATTGTTTTATCACAGCAGTGTTGTGAAGTACTCTCTTACAGTAGTGAACCCGTAATGAGACTTGACTGCCAAATATTACTGAAATCGCCCCCCCTAAACTCACTGGCTGGATCCGCCCTTGGAGGATATAGACAGTCATGTTGTGGTTTCAGCAGAAATCAAACGATGGACCAAAAATGGGAGGGGTAGAAGAAGAAAGGTGACCGTCAACCGCGATTGAAGCACTGCTGGAATGACAACAATAAATTTTTCCGAATGTTAGGAATCTCCTTCAAATACTAGCCACACCTCCTGTTTCAACAGCTACTGCTGAACGAAGTTTCAGCACACTGAGACGCCTGAAGACGTATCTGAGAACAACGATGGAAAGTGACCGCCTCACTGGCTTGGCTCTTATGTCAGTACATATATGGCGCCCCGTCAGAGCCGTGTGAACGGCTGTTGCCGCCCCCCTCAAAAAATCCAGATGAGGCCCTTTAATATCAGCAAGCGTTTAGGCAGCTGCGTGCTTTTTTGAGGCAGTTGCAAATTAGCCCCCTGATAGCCAGTCTCAATGTAATCAACTTGGTGCTTTGACCAAAAGCTGATAGGTGGAGGCAGTGCGTATAACTAACTGCTTCCCAACACTCCCTCTGCCTTCACTGTCCTCAACAGTCTGGAAATTTCTCACACGCTTCTAATAAGAACGAATTTATTGGAATCTGACACCATCCATCTTCATCATGACATATAGAAAGTGGGATTGAATCTGAAGAGGCTTTTTAACTTATGGAGATTATCCCCGGTTTTTCTGGTCGAAACTTTAAATTAGACTGTCTTAACACAGTCTTCACTGACCTATGTATAACAAACTGACACAACAGCCTTCCTTCGTTTCACCTTTACATAAACTGTCTTAAGCAGTTTTCGCGAAAACTTTTTTAACGTTGAACTACAAACCTGGTCTGTCTATCTGTACGCAACTGCAAAGAATTTGCACAACACTCCACAGCACATTCATTATGACGTAAATTTCCCTGAGAATTTCAACGCACAAGGGCGAAGCCATCGAAGTTAAGTGGAGAAGTTCAAGGTTTTACGAACAATTAACAATTGGCCTTATTCTGACGTAACCACAACTTTACAAAATACTGCTATAGTTTCCGAACGTCCGCAATTCTTTTTCGAAATTATGAATCATGATATTACATGCTTAACCTACCGGCTCTACATTGAGGGCAAAAACCAGAAGAGTAAAAGTGAAGGGTAGAGAGGCGGCTCTAACTTACTAATACAACATACATTGTGGGGCCACTACGAATGGTCGCCCCCCCCGAAGGGGGTACGGGGCTGCCTTGCCACGACACTGCGCCCCGTCAACAAGGAGGAAATGCTTGAAGACTTTGTTACGAGTGAAAAGCGTCGATCAGACTTTGGTGTTCAATTAGACTTAGCCGTTTAATTGCACTGATAGTGATTCTGCAGCTAAGCAAACAAATCCAGTGATTGTTAAGCCCCTTACCTGTGGTTTGCGAAGGTTGAAGGTTTAGCTTGTAACTCTTTGAAGCGCTGTGCTTTAGGGATGAGTGGGATGGAAGATCCCGCATATATTGTTGTGCAGAGCTCATGTCAACTGTTTTTTTAAATACTGTGAATGAATGTGCCACTCTGCTCGCTTGCATTTTTAAAAACGCGAGCTTTGCAGAAGTTTTACTTAGCCTACTCTATGCGATGTTTATCATCTACATAAGTAGGATCTAGATTCTGTACACAAGCCTTTTTGTTTTTGTGAAGGGTCATGGCTGCTTAGAGCATTATCATAATTTTTACTTTCCGCGTATACTCTTACACTTTGCTAACAGCCTGCGAATTATCTTGGCCTTTTTAGATCACTGTGGTGTAGGTTTACAGTTAATTTTGACATGACTTGTACTACTGTACTATGAAAGGATATCGAAAAAACAAGATGGTACTTGTTTAGTTGGAAGGACCCCCAATTTTCGTGGTGAGTACAGTCAATTGTTTAGCAACCACTTATGCGCTTTCTTTGGCTATTCTAATCACAAGCAATTTTTCCTTTAAGGTTTTTGCTTCCATAACTTCAGCCCCCCCCCTTTAGAAAAATCCTGGCTGCGACCCTGTTATAAGGCAATGATAACTTGAAGACCTGTGCCCTCATTGGCATATTTGAATAAATATATAAACAAATTCTCTCTCTACTTTCATATTAATTTAACCCTTATGAAGTAAATTTGGTGCTATGACTTGTCTCAAAATTTTTTTTTCACCAATTTTCAAGTTTTGCGTGTTTTCTGCACATTTGTAAACTGCATGATGATCAGCTTAGAAAAAATTAAAAACTAGGAAGATGCGATTCTGGAACACGGTTTCCACCATATTTTCACACCTGCACAAACCACGCTGAGCACGAGGAGGCCCATCATGATGTACAGTTTTTCTCGAACACAAAACAACGAACTCCAAGCATACTGCAGCCCGAAGCCTAAGGCCCACGAAGAATTCCAAAACGTCAAGGTCACTTCTCGCTTTCCCACGAAGTAGTCCGCATACATATCTGTCAAAGCATATAAGGAAGTTAAGTGGATCGAGCAAAGGCTTGCCATTTGCGTATTAACTATCTACATGTTCACTGAATTGAATTGTTTAGAATTGGATGATTGCAGACAACACGATGTGTCACCAAGTGTGCAGCCCATGAATGCCTGTGTTTTTTTCTTGATTAAATGAAACCCTATTTCTCCATATTTTGCGTAAAAGTAACACTAACTTTTCTCTAATCCGCTTCACATAACCTGGTGGACAACTCCTCCAGAGTGGGAGATTGTTCTTTCACATTTGTCAGTCATACAAGCTTGTCAAACTTTTGTGTAAATCCACACGTTTTGCAAAAAATTGTTTTTATGAAATAATGCTTACTTGCTACAGAAACTTGCCAACACCCATCTGATATTCCTTCGATAAAGAAAAGAATATAAATAATCCAAACTGTGTTTTCAGTGGGCATCCAAAATAGGCATGTAAGGAATGTGCTGAAGTCAATTGCTGTTCCAACCAATAAAACCGCGGTTTTTCCGTATTTGCCTGCAGCTACTCCACTCCAATAAGAAGATATGAATGCCGAGAATGAAAATATTAAGGAGTTGAGAGTAACCTGTAATATTTTCAGAAACATCGTTATTGTTGCACACATGAATAAATGTTGTAATTAAGTTCTACCTTACAAGAGGAAGCAAACCTGCATGCACTGATAGGAATAGTTTAATCAATATTTGCAACATGAAGATCGCAATATGTAGAAAGCCTTTGCTTTATTTTGATTATTTCATTTAATGTAAAAAAACGCGTTGTTTTTTGGTGCCTTCAGAGAATTTAATGCTTAGAAGCATAGCCATACGCTTGCTGGTGGACACAGATGTATGGGGAGTTTTTTCAGAGGGGTCAGAAACTGCTTACTTCAAAACATTTGTTATTGTTCCGATTTCCAACGCCTGCTGTAAAAAGTTCTTTTGTAGAAAGGGATTTCTTATGAGTAAAAACTATTGAGATTTTTCTGATATCTCCATGAAAAAAAAGAAATATCCATTTCACTTATCATAATCATCATCTGCATTATATCAGAATTTACACGGTTTTACAAGTTTCATTACGCAACTGTCGCTACCGATTCTGTTCTGATTTTCTTCGTCACGACGAATTTTGAAAAACTAATTTTTGCCCTGAAAATGACAAAAACCTTTCGTCTGATTTTGAAAAGTTTTTTTTACCGCATCAGAGACTCTCCATTTTGTACGCCTAGCGCCTAGGTTGGTGGAAAACAAATTAAAACGTAGTGCGATTGATGCATCACAAAAAATGTACTTTTGTATCAGAAATTTTTGAAAAAAATGCATTTGTTTGTTTACTTCAGTCAGTCTGGAGTTGTTTTTCAACAGTTCGTAGCACGCTTACCCGCTTGCATCTTCAAACCGTTTTTTAGCTTGCACAACTTGCAAGTGGTCGAACTAACCGAAAAAAGCCAAGAAAATCGCTCATCACCACCTTCGGGGAAGAAGTTATTTTTTTTACCTTTGAGTCCGGCTGAGTCACTATGGTGACATGCCCATCACCTAGTTTGGTTATAACTCACGTAACGTTGGCGGTAGATGGACAATAAGGCATCCTTCAACGGGTCTTTTCATGTTCCTTTTATCAAAATAAAAATATATACAGTACTTACACACCTTCGGAATCTGCGAAGTTTTTAAGAAAAATGAAAAAAAAATTATACTGGAATCCTTGTTTGCCTATGGTGCAGGATGACGATAAACGATATTTTCCAAGGTTTCATCAACACTCTCCACTATTTTACACAATGTGAAGCGCTACGCTCATACATGAGCCCTCTCTCTGCTCGGTAATGGTGAGAAACTTCCTATAGGCAAAGTTAATAATGTGCATCACTGCTTTTTATATGAGAATATTGCATCACGCTCAATCATGGATTTACTGGAGTGGAGCATATGTTTTAAGAAAGGATAAAAGGTTGCTCAATTTTATCATTTTAGACTGACTTTATCAATTACCACATCATTTTTGCCTAACTACAGCACTTCCAATCATTTTCGTGGTTACCGTGAAAATCTCAGAACAGCTAAGCAAAGGATATCATCTCACTTTTGTCCAACATTTAGTAAATTTTACCCAAATTTCAAACTTTTGATAAGCATTTGGAAAATTTGAAGAAGTTGCAAATAATTTATGCGCAATTTTAAACAAAACTTCACCAGATTTTTTCCGAAACTTGCCCGATTTTTCATAATTTGTTACTATAGGAAAGGCATTTGCCCTCTTTTCCCTGTTTCAGGCGTTTATCCGTTTTAGAACCATAGTTAGAAATTTCAAAAGACAGAAGCGCTGTTTGCGAACTTTCAATAGATGCTGTAGCTACTATCAAAATTTGTAAATCAAATCAGGATTACGGTGCAATTGTCAGGTTTCATTCCAGTTAAGACACTTCGTTGTGATATTTAGCCCGTGGCAAAGTAAACTTACAAAGATAAAATGCATCCCAGTGTGAAACTTTTGCAATTATCGACGTACCCCTAAGTTCATCTTCTACAACATTTCTTACAATGAAACAAGTGGAGCAACACATGGTGGGTCTCTGCACTCCAACATTTAATGGGCAAACTTCAGTGTTTGTTAGGTCTGGTAAAGCTCGGGATCTGGTCAGAATAAGCACAGAGAAAATTCTCAGCCAGAGGCGAAGCGGTAGAGGACGAATATTTGTATGCAACCCCACAATACATTTGCACAAAAAACCGAAGTGGCAGTTTTAATTTGTTAGTACATATGCTAAACATGCTACTGCAACTGAGCGTAAAATGTGGAAAAATCTTTAAAATGCGCTTTGACATCGACAAAAGATAAGAAGTCATGTTTCTGGTGCATCACATTGACTGAAGCCTCTGCAGCATGGTGAATATAACCGCACCGAAAATTTCATGAGGAAAAGTGTATTTTGTTCACAAATATGTTAACTGTTTTGCAAATCAACGAAAAACTGCTATAGACTGAAAAAAGCTATGGTGTGGATCCGAGACGAAAGCTTCACAATGTAGATTTGCTGATGAGAAATTAAAGGTCATACAAGAGTAACGTGCACCCACTTTTTTTGACGTGCACCCACTTTGAAAAATGTTCCGCCACCCATGGTGAGAACTTGAGTGATAGTCATCGCGAATATTTTGATCATATTTCAACGACCCCACTCACAAAAATTTTCACACCCACTGCGATGGTCATTGGTCAGTTTTTTTCTCTGACTTACCATTGTAAAGCCGAGGACACAAGATGCGTAGGCTCTTGTTAAGTCCGAAAAAACAAATCCCACCATCATTCCAAAGTACATTGTAGGTACCATTATCAGCAGTTGATTGACTGTTATAAAATGTTTCAGCGTGTCTTTGATTGCATTCCATGATTTCAGACATATCTGCAAACATGGTAAGACCTTTAAATGAAGCACATATTACATCGCTATGTAAGAAACATAAATCGCGCTTAATCAAATTATTCCGAAACAATTCGCAGTTGGGTTAACACTCACTGGTCAAAAAGGGCTTGCTTCTAAAATCAGTTCAGCAGTATTGTTCATCTTAGAGTTGCCCTCAATGAAGGTGATTTCAACCTATGCCGACTTTTGACAAAGAACTGGTAGTTTGAATCCTTTTCAATTCAACAGGTCTTCGCCATTGAACAGTGTGAGCAGTCCTCGTATGCAGTTTCATTTCCAAATTTTAAAAGGTGAAGAAGTATGTTTAAGAAGTATAGAAGTAACATTTAGTACTGAGATTTACCTCAAACACTCTTTCTGCAAGTGGTTTACTGTTCCTATTTCATTATTTCATTATACATTCCTCTGCCGAGGTCATAAGAAGTGTGCTTGAAAAATTTGCACAAATATGCAATTTGCAAGTAAAAAGCAATACATTCAAACGCAGATTGTTTTTGGCTGGAGGTGAATAATTGAATAAAGTACCTGTTATTCAGAGTTGAGTTTCTTCTATTAATTTCCAGTGCTACTCCGTATAAAACCAAAGCGGTTGTTCTAATAAAGCAGTGGTATTCAATCTGAGTGTCGCAACCCCTTTGATGTCGCAAGCTTTCTTGGAGCCACAATCAGAGATGGGTAAGAGCTTGAGATAAGCTTACTAGAAAACAGCCTGAACACGTTCGTTGCGAATGGACTACGACAGTCGTGGATAGGATTCGTTTTAAGATATAGTGGAGAGCTGTAATGGATCGTGTTACAAACCAGGTTGAAAAGCACTTGTTATAAAAAAGGTGCAGTACCGCTTGTGTACATGTGCGTACAAGATGGGAAAAGCGGCTGCTTTCTAATCGATAAATTCAAAATTTGTGAAAAAGAGGCAAATCAGGGGAGTGCTTGCGAATTTTAAGGGATGAAAAGATGTTTTTTTGGGAGAAAGAAATCAAGTCAGAGCAGAGAGGGTAACACGAGTGTGGATATGAAGGTTGAACGTGGACATTTTGGACAGAATTGATGTGGTTTTTTGAAAACAGCGTCGCGTTGACGGTTTTTGGTGGCATTGCAGTTTCGGAAACAGTGAGCAGAAAATTCGTCAAATATCAAATGATTTACATCTACTTGGGACGAAACACCTTTGTCAAAGCTGGTTTGAGAAATCGAGGTTTTCCAGAGCAAGCAGCGTTCGCTCTTTCGCCCCTGCATCAAGCGTTCCCGTGCGCCCACGCTTGTGCGTTGACTATGTCCAAAATGTTGATCGTGTGCCAAGCGCTCACAGTAGATATTGGCTTGCTGCAAACACTGCTTTTTTCAAAAAGCGGATGACGCCCTGCCACGTAATCAACAAAAACTAACTTGTTGTATGTTGCTCCCGGTTCGATCAGTGTCTTCAACAAGCTCTGTGTTCAGACTGCAATGTTGGCCGGGATCGAGATCAAAATCATATTCATCAATTTCGACAGAAATATTTGGCAGATATCGATGGTGCAGAACATGACCTTTGAAATACAAAACAAAATCATCACAGCCTTTCAAGGATGTCAACCCGTTTGCTAAGGAATATCACGCTGCAGCCGAAGCTGAACTCGTCACAATAACTTCGCCTGTTTCTGCGTATCAGACGCAGGGCAAGTTTAATAGTTGAGGGAAAAATGTCTGAGTTTTCACCTTAGCTGTGCGCTTTCAGAAAAGTGATAAGAAATCAGACATTTGACTTTGTTTATCCAGGGTGGATTGTCGTAAGTTGCTTTAATATACCGCAAATATTTGATCAACAAGTTTGCAAGTATGCAACTCAGCAACTTTACTGCAAACTACAGTAATCTGACTGGTTAATTCAAGGCTGCAGAATTGTTGACCACATTGCGTAAACTACTGTAGTTGCAGTTGCTGATATCGGATTTAAAATTTTTCTGAGCAAGGAGATTCGTGGTTGATTTTTAACTATGAGGATATTTCATGCGTTTTTAAACTTAAGGACATTTAAAACTTTCCAATCTTTTCTGAACTTTGGAGCATAAAAATGGGAGAGGCTTATCGACTTCATCAAACAGCAAAATCATTCAAAAACTAGTCATGCTTTATTTCTAAACGTTTCAGATTGTTCTTAATTCATTTTCAATTGGAAATCTATTTTCGATAGGATTAAGAGCAATCCGAAACTTTGCAGAAACCCATGCATAGTTCTTTGAAAGCTTTTTATTTTTGTCAACTTGAAATTCGTTTCCATACTTCAAAAACAAAGCTTAGGTAACGTGGCACGTTTCTCCATTTCATGAAGAAGTTATTAGCAAATAAACTTCTTTATGTTGACATGCACGACAAGGAAACAAAATGTCAATTTTCTGAAACCAAGAATTACCTAATTGGTTTTCCTTGGAGCTTCATTAAAATACAGTGCAAACCGGTAAAGGCCGCTATGAATGCACAGTGTTTCAAAATATACAAATCGCCCCTCTTCTTCTACAGAAATACCACATTTCTCTGAATGTGGATCAGTTGGAGCAAGTTTAACGATCCAAACAAACAAGTAAACGTTTTGTCAAAGTCTTGGCAGCACAAACACATCCTTGCTTTGCAGCATGCTGCTGCACCTACATATTTCAAAAACAGTCCGTATAATTTTTACAAAGAACTAAAAACTGAGTAAAATGTTGCGTAGCTTGACATTACAGGAAAGCAAAATTATAAACTTTTTAAACTTGTCATTGTGTGAAAATACTGTACACCACGGGGATGCTGCGAAAATCTTTATTTCAACTTACTTGCCTGTAATCATTATAGCCAAAAACGATCCAACGATGATGTAAATAGGCGTTTTATTTGTCGGAACATACTGCTCGATATTATCCTGGGTTACGTTTGCGTCCTGACAGTCGTCAGCACCGCAGTACCTCAAACTTAGGGTAACAACTGATTGACTTTGGCTTAAGGACTCTGTCGAGTTGACTTCATTCTCATCGATGGTGCTCTCCTCCAGTGGTTTAATAGCATTAAGTATTGCGAACGATAAGGTGCTCCCGATAATCTGCAAAGTAATCAGCATGAATTTAGGAAGGAAAAAATTATCTCGAAAAATAAACGCAAACTGCCGTGATGCTTACTATTTTTGTCTCAGCCTTTTTTAACAAACCCATTGGTATCTTTTGCCATTTTTACATAAACCTACGTCCACTGTTTCACGCAGAAATTAAGTAAAAACGACTCACCGCATTCCACTGAAAAGCGGCAAACAGTATGCCGGAAAACTCTTTTATACAACGTTTTTCTTCCTTCTTCGAATAATGCGAGTACCATTTTCCGAAATATATGAAAATGAAGCCAAGAGGAACCCAGAAGAATGCTTCTGCTATTCCAACCATTATTCCCGCTATGACCATGAGCCATTTCGCTGCAAATAATTCAGTTCTGATGCAACAGTTTTTGTTTCGGATTTGTTATTGGCAACGGCGCACTGCAAAACTCATCAGTTCGATTAACGTACTCAACCTTTACGCAAATATAAAGAGTTTGGCAGCTGACTGTGAAATGTATTAGTATGCTAAAGAGTGAAAGCGATACAATAACTTAATTGTATTGATGCGAATACTTTTGTGCGTTAAACTCTGGAAGAAACGTTGATATAGTGATATGTTTTCTGTATAAGAGCAAGGACAAGGACGTTTTAACAAGGGTTTCATAACAATATAAGAACCAGTGTTATTTCTTGCATATGAAAAGCGTTTGCCAGCAATCATGAAAATAGTATCTCATTTTGCAGTAAGCATTGATTGAAATAATAATGGCTGGAGTGAGCAGCCCCATTCTTTGTTATAGACCTGTTTATTCAAGAAAGCATCAAAATATATTTTCCGAGAAGATGTTATGTTAATGCGAACTTGGATTTATAATTAATTATTTTTATACCACAATATATCTAAAATGGGACTTAGAAATGAGTTGTTGATATTTGTGAAGACTATAGCTCCAATTGGTGTGTTTGTACTGATGCAATTACTTTTTCAAAAAATATGGCAACAAAGATCGCTTTTGAAAATGGTTGAAACACCTCGCCAACATGTGTGACATGGACACATGTGGGTTGTGACAAATAGCTGGTTAGCAGAAGGGTAATGTTAAAAAAAGACTAATTATGTCGGTCCAATTTATCACGGGCACACTCTAAAAAGTACTGTTAGTGCGTTAGCATTTATTTTGAGTCATTTTCAATCTTTGAAAAGAAAATCAATTTTTTACAAAAAACTGTTAAATTATAACACCATTTAGTTTCTTAGTGTTTCCAATTCGGGGCAAAATTTTAAAACCCGGCTTTCGGGTAGCTGAGAAAAGAAACCCGGGAAAACCCGGGTTATTTCGGGTTTTGAAATGAATGCGATTTTGAGCGATAAAAATTCAATATCATTGTAAAATCACTACTGTTGGTCCCTGCGCAATTTATTAGCGAATTTTTAAATTAGTTAAGCACAGTTTTTAAATGATGCTTATGATACTGACGCATGACAATCAAGCACACTTTCATCATTCAGTCTGTTTCTGAGTTTCTGGCAAATAGTCCCGTGGCTGAAAAAGCCCTCTCTGGTTCCATTGATTTGGGGTTGATTGTAATTAAGGCATGGAACAGTTTTTCAAGGTTATTTGACCTCTTCTTTGTAGTCTCAAAAAGACTCATTTCCTTTTTCACAACTTGTGATAGGATCTCTTCCTGTGCCGGAATAGTTTTGTGGTCTTCCCTCTCATGGGTTACATGAATTCCGTGCTTTGATTTCAAATGGTTGATAAGACTTTCAGTGCTTGAACCACCTCCTTTCGTGTAACGGAGCACAAATTGCACTTTGGTGTTGGTTGAGCCATGTATAAGAAATGGCTCTAAGGTTCTGATTTTCTTTGACTACTAACGTCTTTAAACTGAATGTGTATGATTAAAAATTTACCTAAATCTCTTCTAAAGGAAACCAAATATTTTGTGGAAAGTTATTGCAAACTGAAAAGGAACGAATCGATTTTGCAAAGAATCACAGCTTGTATATGAATTAACACATAACAACTTATAAATGAATTAACTAGTAACTACGAAACTACGGCATACCTTTGAAGAACTACCTCACGTGGTAGTTATTTAATTAGGTTAGCGAAAAGACAAAAGTTCGCGTAGACACCTATTATGTGCAAAATGACGTCACGATCCGTCTGAATAGGTCAACTGAACGAAAATATAAGCGGACCAACAACGAACGTACGATGGTCACCGAGCAAAGCCCGCACCACGTGCCTCATGATAATAGTTGAAAGCTCAAACGTGCTAATTTCGCCGTTACACGCCCCAGTCTGCAACTTAAGTGCTATCAGAACCACTAATACTTGAATGCAACAGCAATTCCAGGATTTTTTAAATAACCGGGTTTGGTAGTTGAAAAAAACGGGTTTCGGATAGTAGAAAATATCCAAAAAAACGGGTTTCGGGTAGGGGAAAACCCGGGTTGGAAACACGTTTTCAATTGGTTCCATTTAAAAAAATCCCAAAATTTTAATGTTTCAAAGCTAAGACATCCTTGCGAAACAGTTTCATGTAAACATAAATTAATACAATTTTCAAAAGTTGATTTATTTGAAGCTCCAGGGATCCCCTACCTTTTATACTCATGCACACCTAAAACATTTTTTTCTAACCTCGAACCCCCTACAATTTATAATCAAGAACTTGGTTTCAAATGTTTAGAAAGGAATTAAAATTTTAATATGTAAAGAAAATCAAACATATGGACAAGAAAGGATGACACGGATTAACATTTGAATATGTGCACAAGAAACAATCATTTTCTTGAATTATGTACAAAACAAAATCTAATTTACGGTCGATTCACCTCAGAACTATTTACCAAGAATGATGAAATGTCGAATCCATTCGTATATATACGCTCAGACCAGTGGCGTAGCAAGATGAAAGTGCCGCGGGCCCCGGGCGGCACTTTCAGGGGGGCGGCACTTCGCTGACCAAAAATTAAGTTTTGAAAGGAGTTTAAAAGTTCTAGTCTTTCGTTATTATTTTAAATGCATTTTCTACCGCTTTTCAATTTTCATGTTTAGACGCTCTAGACTGGTAGGTTACCCCAAAAGAACACGACATGTGGCTTGGGAGTGAGTGAATTGATAAAATGTTTGAGGGGCGAAGAGTTTCCTGAGAGGGGCCAATTTTTTTAAAACTATGTCCAATAGTTTTAAACTACATCCAAAACATTTTTCCAAGGGAGGCGGAAAATTTTCCTGCGCCCCCTATTTCTGGTCATGCTTACTTGGGGACCAATTGTGCCCCAGTCCCTACACCTTCCTCGCCAGACAAAGCCATTTCAACCATCTAAGTCAAAAGTCCTTTGCACAAAGGAAAGAGATGACCTTCGACCGCAGACTAAAAACGTTAGGGCTCCAGCTATTTGCGGTTTATATTGCCCCTCCTCTCAAAATCTGATTAAAAAAATTTGCATGAAATCACGGTAAATAGTCAAGGCAAGCTTAATCCTTTTTCTCGTATCGTTGGTTTCTCAGTAACGCCCCAACTGCACATAACATTCTCCTGACACATAGGCATTGGCGACGGAGATTTTGCTGGGGCGGCGATAGCCCAGTGGTAGTGTCCGCCTCTCAATTGGAAGGTTGTGTGAACAATTCACAGACACCGAGTGACTCGCCGTGGTGCTCCTTGGGCAAGATCGTTAGCCTAAACTGCCCTGGTAAGAAGCATATTTCAGGCGCTGGCATGCCGCTATTTGCCGTCGCCAAAATTATAAAAAAAACATTTCTTAGCACATCTCATGCTATTTTTTAATGTTCAGTGGGATATTTTCAATAACTGCCATAAGCTGTAGCCCAGTCATTAGGTGGGCCTATCAACAAGTTTTGGCGGTTGAAGTGAAGAACTTTGCAAAGACAACTTTTCTCAGTTTCACTACAACTGCTGTTTTCTGCATGACGTAATAGTGCCGGAAAATGACGTTCTTGAAGCGGGGTAGTGCAGTTGGTGCATTTTCGTGGGTAACTTTGAGCTTAGATTGCAGGTTTCAACTGCAAGTAGAGTGAATAAGAGCTAGCCGATAGGCAACTTGGTTTTCGTGAAGTCGCCTTTGTTCAACAGCGCACTTTACAGTAAACACTGGCACTCATAGAAAAAGTTGTTTCAACAAGAAAAGCTTAAAAAAGGTGTTGCTCTCGTTTTGATGAATTTGAGGCAAGAACCTTAGTCTGAAAACCTAACGCAAGGGTAAACAATATGTTCAGATATGATTGTGGTTAACGCTTTTATCAAAAAGAACGTTAATCGAAATGGTTGTACAGCTTGGCATACGCGTAGCCAGGGTAGGGCCAAAGGGGCCATGTTTTCTCCCAAAATTTTTGGAAAATATAGTCGTTTTGTGCTTTGAGAGACATTTTTCTAAACAAAATGGTGTTATTCGCCTAAAATAAAACATTTTGGCCCCCCCAAAATTTTTGGGCTGGCTACGCCACTGCAGCTTGGCAATAGTTGCACTAAATGAAGTTGGTCATCGCAATAACCGTCGAACGTAAGACGTTGTAATCACTGTTGAGCATCCAAAAGGCTTATATTTCACAGCTGGCATGGTTTGGTAATACAGTTTTCGAAATAGACGTCTGATGGTAACCAGTCCCATCGCCACGGATGCTTTGGTGGGCTTAGCCCCCCAAAAAGCTACAAATCCTCCAAAATTGAAATATGAAACACTATAAATCAGTTGATTTTTTGTCAAATTTTAGAATGTCAGTCCCCCTGCACAAACAGTCTCCCAATTCAAGACCTTCTGGTGATGATTCTGTTGGTAACGAACAAAGGCAAGGAATAACACTATGCACGTGTAATTGGAAGAGGTCCAACACAACAGCTAGACCAAGTGTGCAGGTCACGACGAAGACTGCAAGCAAGCGCTTCTCGACCATAGCCTGTTTCAAACCTGTTTAAAATATTTTTTCAAAATGGGTCCCTGCACCTATAGAGGGCTCCGCGCAAGTGCCCACAGAGTTAATGTTTGAAGTCTTCTATATATTCTAAGAGGATTAAACCACAATTGAAACGTGAAGTGAACAATTAAACGTTCTTTACATCACTGAGATCGTATTATCAGATTGATTATATAGCCTGTTATACGCAGTATATATACTATTTTTAGGTAAAGACGGGGATACTACACGAAATTTTAACATACATAAACTTTTACATTCGTAATATAGGTATGCCGCCATCACATCCCTTAATTTTTCCATTGATCCCCTGAAATGAATAAACTATTAAAATTTCATGCGGTGAGCTTACCGGAGATTTAAAAACCAATAGGGAGGGAAGTTTGACGAAACATGTGGGGTTCGTATATATCTATGCAAAGAAAGCAAAAAATAGAAAAATTAATGATGAGAAAGGTGGCGACAAGCAGAAAAAGCAAGAATCATAAACGACAATAAAAAACAAGACCCATTTCAGTTTGTTCGTGTTTGCTTGCGGTTTTGAAGGTGCTTTATTAATTCTTATATCTTTAAATAAGCACGAAACATGAACTTTCATTTAAAATTTTTGTAAGCAAATTTGAGGGGTGGAAAGGGCGGCACTTTTATGGTCGGCCCCGGGCGGCACTTAGCCTCGCTACGCCACTGGCTCAGACTATCCTAGAATTGTCCATAAAAGTAATCATCACGTCACAAAAACCAATGCCAATATATCTAGTTCATTTGAGCAAAAACTATACAAGCTCGCAAATAAAAAGAATAAATTACAGTTAATGTTTACTCGAATAATTAATATCGTGACACATAGATTTGAAAGAAACCCACGTTTTTGTCTAAAATCCATTGTAAAAGAAAACAAACAAGCCGCAAGAGAGTAGTAAACAAATCAATTTCTTGTCATTAAGGAAAGTTCAACCTGCTGGCAGAACTTTTATATAACCTTTAAACAGTTTCAAGTGTTTATTTTGTTTGTTACAAAAACATCTTGCGACTCCCTCGTCGGTTACCATTGTGCTAAGGGACTACGTTCAGTTTAAAGTACTGGTTCCCAAACCAGGGATGTGAGACCTCATTCCATGGGGTGCGAGAAGCGTCCGTCTTAATATAGATGCCGTGAGCTTTTAACTGTGTGACCCGCGTGCCTGCATGAAAGGAAAATGATGGTGAATCATTCGTCATACCAAAACCTAATTCAAAACATATCAAGGCCTAAGTCAACATACGTTGCTTTATAAGGTAAACCTCCTTTAGCAAAGATCACAAGTAGCAATTGAGACATTTTTATGTTATATCGTGGAAAACGTCACGCCGCAACACACGTGTACAAGTTGCATGTAATTCTGGTCACTTACTTGGATAGAAGTTTGCAGCCACGTAAAACATATAAGAGAACTCGGCTATGAACAAAGTTTTTCTGACGCCAATCATCCTCACAACGAATGGAATGACAAGAACATTGAACAAGATGGTTGTAAAGTATGCCACGGAAGTTGCAGTTGCCCCTGACAACAGAAAGTAACCAGATCACATTACATGCAAAAATGCGAGGTGTTCTATTAAAGACTTACTTTCTGTGGTATGTTTTGAAGCAGCTCTCAAAAGAGCTCTGAAGTATTTTTCACATACAAACTATTCGAGTGCAAGATGCAGTTTTTTAAAAAGTGTTGTCAGCCAAGAAAATAAACAAATTGAAGTAAAGCAACTTTGTGAAAGAAGAAATTGCTTCTGCTATATTCAAGTCAGTTGTTCAGTGTTGCAAATATGAAACTTCGAATAAACAAAGTCCCGTTTGATTTCAGCTGTTAAGTGCCCCTCAGAAGCTGTGCAACACTCAACTCACTAAGTTGAGGCACGGCCTACTCGGCCGTAGTTGAGGTTATCCAAAAGATGTTGTTTGAAATTTAGGAAAAACTTTTAGAAATGGAGGACATACACGGTATACTCATTGCAGCTTGGTCCTGCAGTAGGTTTCCGGTTACTTTTGCATGCCATAACACAATTCACCAAAGCATGGCTTGATGGGTTTTACAAGAAAATTTTCTGGGAGCCCCATACCACCAAATATCTATCAGACTCATTGCAGTAAATTAATACGAAGCGAATATACTTGTATGGGATTTACAAGCTTCTTTATTGCCGATAGATCGGCCTGATGAAATTCCTTGTTTCTTGAAGTGTCCTTTAATCAGGGTAGCTGAAAAGCTTCAATAGAATTGTAGTAAGTGAAAGGTGTAAATGGTATTTAATTGCAAGCATGCTTCAGGTGAAATGTTGCGAATTTAAAGTACTTGCATTTTAAAAACTGTGCAGAGGAAAACAACGGATTTGCAGCCTCATGGCAAGAACTTTGATAAAACTGTCTTAAAACCATGTAGTCTTACGCAAAATGCAGCTAACATTTATCAAACATTTCAAGTTCAAACCGTCGTGGATCGTTAAACTAGGAAACTGAGAAAGACAAGCAAAGTCAATACTTTGTGATGAATTGCAGCACAACAATGTTTGGGAAACGATTAAGATTTTGTTCATTGCTGTATTCCTATCGAAAACAGTCTTCAAATATTACGACCACTAAAAACACGATTTTAAAAGTTTTCTATCAAAAGTTGCACACGTTCACCAATGTTTGCTGCATGCTTGTATTCGTCTACAAAGCTTTTGCTCAAAGCTTTCAAAAGTGTGCAGAAGTTGTTTCAATCACCTTGAAACATCAATCACTCAAGAAAAATGTTTGAATTAAACAACTTTTTGTGACACTACTAGCTACCACGTACCCAGGGTCGTCGCCAGCGGGGGACCAGTGGTTCCCGGCGCCCTATTTAAAACCTGTTCCCCCTCATTTCATGTTTGACTCCCAGGTTGTTGCATACATGCAATATTGTATTGAAAAAGGTGCCCCCTTGTGGTTTTTGGCCCCCCTGCTGCGACATCCTGGCGACGGGCCTGCACACACCGTTGTTGTTTCTGTTTTCCAATGAATGTGCAAGTGGAATCAGCAGTTTAATGACAGATAAATGGCACAAACGCTTAACGCAACTTAAATTTATTTCGTTAGAATTTTTTTCATTCGGTACCAACAAAGTTTTTCATGCATAATTCCAGGGATATTCCTGTATAATTTCAAAGCAGTTTATTAAGACGTAAGGAGATGGATTAGTTGACAAAAGAACCAGACTGATAAAGTATGAGTCCACTGTCCAAGGCTAAGTTAACGAACTAAGTAACGCTTTTGCAAAATAAAAGACAGAAGTGAAAGTTGATGTTATCGTTAGACCGGACTTGACCTATTAAAATCTTCGGTTTAACCAATTGTTCTAAAATATTTCTACAGTAATTTCACATTCGTGACGTAAGTTTTGATCACATTGTATGGGATCATTTGAAGAGTTGAGTGCATGTTTGATAATAGACGAATATTAAAAAATTCATGTATCCCAATCACAAATCGACTTGCAGGTTTGATTGTAATCACTTCAGTTATTGTACACTCTTTCTCAACGCTGAGTGCTTTAATAGTGTTTAACTAAGTAGTTGCAGTGAATGATTTCATATTTTAACTATTACAAATCCAAGTCTTGTCTGAGATTGTGCAGTGAGCTGTTAATGTTTTCTTTAGCTTGCGTCATCTCTGAGCAACTGAACTTTTGGATAGGTTTTAGAAATCAATTTGTAAATATTTTGAAGTTTATATATTAGACAAAAATATTTGAAATTTCCGGAAGCCAAACAGTGCCACCAGCACGAGTATCCGTGTATTCTGTTACAAAGTTAAAACAGCCTTTTCAGATCGCCGAACGCGTTACCAGGGTCAATCAACCCAGCAACAACAAATATGAAGAGGTAACAGAAAGTCGGCATGACAACATTGACTGTGAGGCAATGTTAGAAGAGAGCAAAACGACTTCCTGCTAGGTCAATGGTTCTTAACCTGGGTTCGATCGAACCCCTGGGGTTCGACAGAGCCGTTTCAAGGGTTCGACGAAGGTCATCTGATTTCAGTAACCCATTTTTACTTTCTGTTATATTGGGCAATATTAGAGTTCGCCAAAATCTTGGTAAACTACGTCAGGGTTCGGCGTGTTTGTAAACGATAAGAACTACTGTGCTAGGTAGTCCTCTAGACCAGTGATTTTCAACCGGTGTTCCGCGGAAAACTAGTGTTCCGTGAAAGATCGTCAGGTGTTCCGCAGGAAATTTGATAAGTTTGACTAG
>Ga0210059_1000431_pt1 | contig 52624 bp, 29 predicted proteins | sample Ectturendosymbi2_FD_188042 | JGI IMG/M metagenome (GOLD analysis project Ga0210059, IMG submission 188042) | Ecteinascidia turbinata endosymbiont from Florida, USA - Sample 2 (SPAdes) (version 2) | ecosystem: Host-associated > Tunicates > Ascidians > Unclassified | place: Key West, Florida... | reverse complement strand
GGGTGGCAAGTGTCCTAGGTGGCAGCTGTCCTAGTTGGAAGTTGTCCGGGTGGCAGTTGACCGGTGGCAGTTGTCCTAGGTGGCAGTTGTCCAGGTGGCATTGTCCGGATATGTGACTTACGATAATTCGCTTGTGGTGACTATCACAGACTTGTTACTTATGGGCGTCATCTTGAGGTGATCATTTATTTACATTTACATGTGGCGCTATCTCCAGGCCGCCACAATGGCAATTGACCAAAGTTATCTTTTGGACAAGTATTGAAGCCCCCACTATGTGAACATTATAAAAACCAAATCCATATCCATCTCTGCTGTGTAGCCTACTGTACATCAGAGATGAGCGGACTGTCATATTTTACGATCCAGATCCAGCCCTGAAATTGTGAACTCAGTCCCAGTTCAATCATAATCCAAAATTTTTTTTAAATGTAGGCTAAAGTCGAAATGAAGTCCAGAAAAATAGCAAAAACAACTTTTTCACAACAAAAATGCTCAGTCCAAATCTGGTCATGCTCCTAGCCGTTTCAAGCGATTTATAACCCGGATCCAATCCGCATCCTAAACAATTTTTTGTAGTGCCGATCCAGTCCAATTCAAGTCCTGTTCAATGTCATCTCTGCTTTTCAGAGATGATCATGGAGATGGTTGGCAATCGCAGCTACACCCTTACCACCGGCAGAGGTTACAACACCTCAAAAAACACGTCCCAAAGGAATCCGTCTTGGCACCCTTTCTCTTCAACACCTACACCTCTGACCTGCCAACAACCTCCAGACCTGGAAGCTGAATCTCAGCACGCAGTTGGCAGCAGCCGAAAAAGATAAGCCACAGGAATAGCTACGGACCGTCGGCATCATAGATGGTGAGTGTTTATAGTCTTGTCGTTTCGTCATTCGCCGTCTTCAAAAATCAAAGGCTTTGCAGTGAATTTGGCCCAAACCACATGCATAATTACCCATTACCATATGTTTGAAAAGAGCATAATTTTTTAAGGCATGCGTTTGCCGAAGACTTACTTGTATGTTGAAATGCACAGCTCAGCGCAGTGCACATCCAAATAGCCTATTCTTGTGAAAAACTGGAGTGAACCCAATATATTTTTAGATGTCACTTGGGTCTCTCGAAAAGAAACGTAATCACCGACTTTTTCTGAGAGTTTGAATAAAAGAGCAGAGAGCTGGGTAAATCTTTCGGATTTCCATACACCAGCAAGCAGTGTTGTTACACGGAGCTGGCAAAAGTGAAGATTTTTTTCACCTTCCTGATGTAAAACGAGTTGGTCGTATTTGGTCAGTGCATACGGCGTTCTACCTCACCAAGCGAGAGCTGCTACGTTAAGCAGAGTTGCATCAATTCAATTCTGATGTTTTGATTGTCTGGGAACGTTGGAAACAAGCAGCGCAGCCACACTTATCCGCCAACGCCTGGTTTTCCAGATGACACAACACAACGAACCCACGAATGGGTTTGCGCTTTTTATTCAGTGACGGATCGAGCAGTTTTCGTTGCGAAACAAGAAAAGCCCCGAACAGTGGAAATCGTGGCACTATCACTAAAAACATTAACGAAATGGTGAAGAAAGTATTGGAAACACTGCGGCAAACAGAAGAAAAACTACAGAGATTTGTTGACCCTTGACAAGACCGGTCTTCATTCAGTGCAGCTTTTGCTGCAAATCAGAACCAGTATTCCGAATAGGTAGGATTCGAACGCAGCCCCACCTCTTTCATGGTTGTGCAATTTTTGCAAACACGCGGCAGTTACAAATTTGAACGCAACTGCTTGGTCTTTATACGCCTCGGTTGTCATAGTAATAAAACTGTCGTCAGTAAAAAATACGGGAGTATGATTGAGGCGTCTTTGACGGTGCGCGCATAAAAAAACACAGTCGGTATTGCGTCACACCTGCTTTGTCAACCTTTGAGCAAACAGAGTGTAGTTGCACGTAATCAGTCCCGTCACGACGGGGGATTTGGTGGGTTTAGCCCCCCCAAATTGAAACATGAAACTTTTAGTATGTCAAGCCCCCGGCACAAACGCAAAGCCCCCCGCAGAACCGCAAAGCTCTCCTATTGAAAGCTTTCTGGAGACGGTTTTGCACGTAATATGTATAAACGTGTTCTATTAATTTGTATTAATTGTCTTCTAAAGGCGTATGTTGCCATTTTCCTTTCGCGAATTTGTGCTCGGGGCAACTTGATGATACTGGCCAGGACGAACTTCCTGCTACGACCATGCTTGCGGTGCAGTGTTTAGGAAGCGTACAAAATGAGGTACCGTAGTTGAGCAACTCAGACTTTCTCCGCACAAATAGTGTCGCAAGTTTTGCATCGGGTGCAGCGAGCGGTTGACCGCCCCGTCAAGCTTTGTTCCACCGCGTTTCGCAAATTCAAATACACAAACGAAACGTACATTGCAATTAAAAACAGTGAAGAGCGAGAAAGTAGATCGCAGAACAGTAAGAACGCTAATAGCTATCGGCGAGACTGTCAGTCGTGCCTTCATTATGCTGATTGCTTTGAGCGTGTTTTCGTGTCGCTGACAAACCGCTCGAAGCTGATAAACCGCGACGCGCTGAGGTCAACAAAATGACAAACGAAGATCCCTCTCGAGGGCAGTGAAACAACCGTTTTATGGAAAGTTTAGTTCTTTCATATCAGCATCAAAAAGCGAAACGCAGCAAAATTTGGCACGGAAGTGTTTTTGGATAATATAGACAAGAAAGGAGTAAGCTTAAGTTATCATTGAAGCATTCAAGATGATTTAGTCTTAAACAGCATTTCGACTGAGGTTAACAGAGGCGTATTCGGGAAAGCGTCAACGTCCAATTAGTTTTCATCTCACTCGGCCAAAACGTATATGCATTTTAAAGGCAATAGAATAATTTTAGGTGCATTTTTAAGGCAATGTGAGTCGTTTCCACGCCACGACTCGTTATCACGCGAGTTCGACACAGCGTTAGGAGGATAAAACATAACAGTTTTACAGAGGATGCGAATAAAGAAATCGGCAAATCGAAAACACAAATAACAACTAGTGGAAAACAGCAATCGGACAAGATACAGTACAAGCACAGGTGAAAACCGACTTAGCAGCGATTAGATGTCAGCTAGAAGTGGTTGCACTGTAGCGGCCGTATAAACGACAGTACTGAAGAAGTTTCCAAGGTATGAACACTACTCATCACAACAAAAGCATTGGAGTTTAAAATGCTACGAGTCAACGTTGCAGCTTTTCAAAAGGTTTTGGACCGCCTTGCCGTTGCAGTACACTGTTACTGGCATTGGCGTTTTCTTCCTTTAGACTCCGCGACGAGCGAAAGCTGTTGCCACATTTTTAAGATGGCTCAACGTTTTATTCTCGTCAAAGGGGCAGACTCGTTTTAGACGTCCCAAAGCCGTTCCCAATGCCATCGGCGCCACTTTCGTCATCGGTGTCAGGCCAGTTAGGCAGCCCCGCACCGTACATATCGGCCAAACGCCCGAAACGCGGGCCCCAGTCGCTTAGGTAGTCGTAGTTGAAGTCGCTGTCCGCCGACGAAGCGCATATACTGCTGAGAGACCCGGCATCGGATCCCGCGCCCTCGTATGCGTAGATCTGTCATGCACAAACGTGTGTTAGCCTGCGACCAATATATTGACTGTCAAGTGTTCTGCGCACACGACACGAATTGCAAACCTTTCGAGAAAACAACGTTGTTTTTCCATAAACAACTCGCGATGAGATACAGGCTACCACATGCCCCCCCCTCGACTCGCTGGCCCAACGAGCAACGCGCACTCTTTACATCCCCGCGCGCGGTCTCGTCACATATTCGCAGGAAGATCTAGAAGCATTTTCCTTTTAAATCGGTTTCGCGCACCCGTTTCCTTTTAAATCGGTTTCGCGCACACTGAATACACTGCGTTGCGAAAGCCCATAAACCTGTACTGCGGCGTGCAGCAACTGCCCTGTGAGGCGCGAAGCCACCTTGTCCGACAGCAATGCTTTTCTCGTCAGCAGCCTCACCTGCGCCGAGTCGAAAGGCAGCTTCGCGTCGTTTCCATCTTCCTGCGTTTTTCGTTCGTTCACGAAGTCGCCGATGGCGTCGCTGCTGACCGGATACGACCGCAAAGACGCAGGATTGTAAGGTGGGAGGAAGCTGACCCGGGTGGACGGAGAACTGGAAGAGAGGTCTTTCGCCTGAGAACTGATCAGATGAGAATATCGCTTAGTTCAGTGGTTTTCAACCTTTTTTGTGCCGCGAAGCATCATAGCGACCCACTATAACCCATCGATCCCCATCTAAATCTCGAATAGACCGAATGTGATACAGGCGTGTACATAAAATAGCTACTCGCGACCCTTCCAAAATGGTTCACGACTGGTTTAGTTCAACTGAAAATTGAAGTTACGAAGCTGCCAGTAGCAAGAATCAATTTCTTAGAGTTTTGAACCGGTTGCGAGCAGGAATACTTCGGCAAAAAGTGCCAAAAAACGCTTCGCACTGAAGGAGAATAACAAATCGACATAATGAAGCCGGACATTTCACTTTGAATACAGGTGGTTTGCTCGGTTCGTCAGAGTTCAATACTGGCTCATGTGATACGCATCACAAGTTTCTTACATCGCGGCGAACATAACAGGATGGTTTCCGACGGAGAACGTTCAGCAAGAAATTTGGTTGAGAAGGCGCATTTTCGACATTAAGAAATCATCTTTCATCTTTTTTTATAATTTGGATGAGGCAAGAATTGTGCCTCTTGCTGAAGCTGTTGAGGCCAACTCCCTAACCGAAGGATCGATCACACAGCTCTTTATGAGGGTGGGCATGATACCCCCCTGAGCATGATACCCCCCATGATACCCCCCTTATGAGGGTGATACCCCCCTGAGCTATCCCCTGTCCTCCGTTGGTTATTACGAGCTCCAAAGCACAATTTTATATTCGCACAAGTCTCATAAAAAATCTCACCCGGAAGTACTGCTGCAGTAATCGCGATGCAGCGTGCTCAAGTCAAAAGCGGCGGTGTCCTCCTCGCCCCCGCCCTCCTCGTTGTAGTTGACGATGTTCTCCCGCACGTCGTCGTCGTCGAAGGCCGAACTCGCTTTCGACCCGATCAGAGCTTCGTGGGACTTGCTCCGTCTCCGACGCACGAGAAACAAACTCGCGGCAACCACTGAACAAAAAAGCGCCACCCTGCTGTACGCGAACAACGACTGGAAAGGTGCTGCACACTTGGTCACGCGCAGAAGTTCTGCCGCTCTGGTATCACTTTCTTTGAAAAGAAAAAGTTGCGGCGCCAGCCTTAATCGCGAGCTGTGGCAAGCTGACACTCACAGAAGGCTTGGACGCGCACGCAGCGAGTCTCGTCAGCCTCACAAATCCGCGCATCAGCAGGACTGTAGTCTCTCATTTCCTACAGCACGGGCCCGCAAACAGTGGGTCGCGACCATCTGGGATGCGAAATAGTTTAAGCTTACATTTTAAGTTTGCCACTCGCATTAGACAGAATCAACGCAATCATTTACTATTTTACGTGCTAAGTTTCATATAATTTTGAGCAGGAAAATTGCTACTGTCAATATTAGTCGTAAAATTGTCATTTAATTGTAAATTATTTTCCACAAATTTATATGCTTGCGAAATGTTTGGGTCGCGCCAAAAAGTATTTGCCGACCCTGCCCTACGGTAACTGCAACGGAGCGGAAGATGGCCAGCGCAAACTTTGATGTCGCACATCAAGCACCAAAAGCAAAAGGATTTTGTAAGTAATTGAAATCTAGCGGTGCGTACAATTTCTGATCTACTCACGGGCGATGATTAAAAGAGCAACGGCGATGAAAATAAAAATCTCCGCTTTTATTCCAGCAACTTGCGGCATCGGGTCGCACTCCCCATCTCCACCCGAATTCCGGCAGTAACAGAGACGCACTGTAATGAAAGACAAAAAAAAATTTAGCTGAGGCCGAACACATCCAGGGCGGCTACAACACGATGCACACCACCTCCCTCAAATCGCCAGACGCTGGTTTCCGGAAAATGCCATACAGCTCAAACCAGTCGTCGTTTTCGGACATCAAAAAAGAGGAAATGAATTTTCAAATTTTTACATAGTTTCTTGGACGCTGTATGTTTTTGGTTGGTAACCCATTTCATCGATGCAAGGTTTTGTGGGAATCACGACGTTCGCGACTTACTTTCAACTGCGACCTTTTTTGAGGTCTGCGGATGAACTGAGACAACGTACTCAAATAAAAAGTGTTATGACATTGTTACAGGGCCGCAACCCGAAAATTCTCCCCCTCAAATTTTCAAAAACACGCTTAGTTGTTAGGTACAACATCACTTACCATCATTTTGCCCCCCTCCGAAAATATCAGCTGGTTGTGCACTTGCATTGCTGCCATACTTTCATAACCTAAGCGTCGCTACTTTGCTGCTGTGAGTCTTTGCAACGATAATACAAGTCTTGAAATGTCAGTGTTGACCAAGTTGTATCCTGTACCAATCAACCACTAGCGGAAACTCTATGGGGCGAGTTTGTCTCAATATGAATTGAGATCAAAAAGAAGCAATATGGCCATAACAACCGTATATTATCCAGCATACCCTGTTGCCCAGATGTAGCCGAAAGCGATAGAAACAAGTAGAAAAAGTAAACGACGGCGTCACCTGTAACCACGTAGGTGCCGTTGAGTCGAGGTTTGCCACTGTCTTGGACAATGATCGGAAACGATATTTCCTTTTCCTTGCGGCCTCGGTAGTCATCACGTAAGGTGTGCACCGACGCTGTATTGTCTACAGGTGGAGAAAGACGTCACCGCGATCAATCAAATCATATTTTTCACAGCAGCGACGATTTACGAAATAAAAAGCATTTAGTTGATGTAACAGGTGTTGTTTTGAATAAAAAAACTAAAATTGCACTTGGAGGAAGTAGCGAAGTTACAGCAAAAATGTTTTTATATTAAAAAGAAACGAAAAATGAAACGGTTTTCTTTCAAGCTTCAGGTAGCAAAGTGTTACAAATCACGCAGACAGTGCTTTCTTGGGTCAACAAGCAGCGCTTACGTTATCACTTCCTCCCTCACCTCCATTGTCAACAAGCTTCAGATCAAAGCTTCGCTCTTTTTGGAAGAACCTGAACGGAGCGCCGTTTTTTCCTTCATCGACGTCCATCATCCTTATCGCTGGCTTTAGGATCTGGGTGGGCAATAAATGTCATTTTAAATGGCGATGCGAGCAAACGGGAGTTAAGAAGTTTGATTTGCGGCTGGTGAAGTCGAAGTAGTTTCAAGCTGTTGGAACACAGGTCATAAAATCGGTTTTAAACTCACGGAGCTGAAGCGACGGAAGAGATGAGCGGGAAGCAGAACTTTACGACGACTGAATGAAACACAGCACGCAGTACACAAGCAACTACTTCACGCGTGGACGTAACAAAGTATATTCCCACGAATACATGACTGAAACAGGAACGTCGTGCCAGCAAAACGTTATGGGGCCCGAGGCGTTCTTTTCCAAATGACGAGCAAGAAATATTGCCGACTGATAGTTTGCGTCGAAACAAAATGTGAAAAGAAAATTGCTGAAAGACTTCTGGTGTCCCTGTAAGCACCACGCCCCTGACTAGAGAAGAAAACCTACTGCTGCATCCACCCGCATCCGATATTTTGCTGCGTACGCTATGGAAGCATGACTCAGATTGCTGCTGAGGATACTTATTCTAAATATCACACACATGATTGGCCTTGTGGCTGTACTGCAATTTTACTTGGCACTAGGGATTCCCGTTGACCTAATCGCACAACTTGTTTCAAAGATGGGTCTTATACGCGTGATTACGTAATCGGCAGTCTATCAGTTATTTTTAAAACCAAATACAACTACTGTACTTATATCGTGGAGAAGCGATCGCTTTGTCCACAAACTGCTAAAAAAAGAGCCAATAGCACGCAGTTGCTACATCACAAACGTCCTGTCTACAACGCTTGATTTCGCAAAATTATTTAAATTCAACGCTTCACTTCGGTTGGACGCACTGCAATACGTAAAATTTATGTGCACTTACCCTTTCGGGAATAACTTTAATAATAGTACCGTCGCATTAATTATGTAAACGGTTATCAGCTTCGAAACTGGATAGCAAAGGTAATTCGAAAAGCAATCATTAGTTATTCAAAGAAAACCGTTACTTGAAAAAGTTAGATTTTCTATTCTTACGCGTTTGTTCGCTACAGAGCAAGACACAAACGTGCGGTCATTTTTAAATATAGGCGTATCTGAATCCTACTAAGAGATTTTTCTGTGATTTCATTCTTGCCACAACTCTTCAAAAATGTGTTTCATCAGAAAAAGGCTGTCGATTTGAACTAAGCTTACAGTTGCCTCCCCAGATGATCTATTTACTCAAAGAGTTCGTTACCACAACCATGCATCTTGTATTAATAAGAACGCCTATAGAACAGCGATAGAAAAAACGTAGCCAAAATTAAAAAAAAACAACAGTAGAAGTGAGCGCATTTTTACAGCTGTAAATCTTCACAAAAACTCGCCGCCAGCGTATGCATCGAGTAAGCCTCTGAGCATGAAACAAAAATAATAAACAATCAAACGCAGAGCACTGGTTTGCATACAGGCGCAGGCAACCGCAATCTATGCGTTAACCACGAAACGTCTCAATCAAACTAGATCTAATCTTCCATACACGCTGCTTTAGTTGTGGTGTCAATTATCACTAAATACAAAATCAAAATGTATAACTTTAAATGATCTGCAGCCATGCGTTATCTGTGCGTTTGTTATTGCAAGCCGATATGTCAACTAATCTTACAGCTGTCAATTGAACTCCCTGGCGAAACCTACGGTTACAATTCGTTGACTTAAAAAGACCTTGTGGTCTACAGTGAATCAGCTAATCACTGACTGAGGGGGTACTGATCATGCATGCCAACTCCTTGCCCTTGGCAATGATTGATGCATTACTGGTCGGGCAGAAGCAAAGGTTTAACATGCGTGGCCAATTCCGCTCGGACATCTTGTTCTATTGCTAGGGCTAAGGCCCAAGGGGCTACCAACAATGAGACGAAGTACCCAGTGGCTTTATTTTTATATAAGTGCGCCGCTTTTATGTCCGCATGTTTCACTTTGATCATTAGCTTTAATAGTTGGTCGAGCAGCAACAACTGGGCCATCCGGTAAAATCGTTCTGATACGTCGTACGTATGTCTGGGCAATGAATAATAAATGAAGGTTTAGGTCCTTAGAAAACCAACTGAATGCGTTTTAGCACGATTGTATTTTGTATCGATAAAATGGTAAAAAAACTGTGACGGATCGTGTTATCAATTTCGTTGTTGCCAGACAAATTTAAAAGCGAATTGAATTAAAAGCGTGGTAAATTTAATTTCCCTGAAACAATTACGAGGCGTATCGCTGCTAGGATGGGAGATCAGCAGGGGCGTATCTGGGGGAGGCCGGAGTGTCGTGTCATCGCGGAAGCCCGCGCCTGGGAGGTTCTCACATCAAAACATAGTGGAGGCGAAGCTCTGCGGTGGAAAAATGGCAGCGTCGCGATGGCCAGAGACGGCCCGCGCCGCTAACGATCTCTCTAGCGGTTACTTTTCACCGGACCGCTAACGATGAAAACAGTTACAAAAAATGTTTTTGAGTTATGAGAACCACTCGGCGGTGCGTAAAGTAAATGAAACCACCTGGCTTTGTGGAGTCTAGTTCCTTGAAAATGATTAGGTGCTTTTTATATATGTACCACATCACTATCGGTTTAACATTTAATTGGTTTTGTTTGATATTTGTAAGGAAACAGTGCAAATTGTTTAGCGGGCCATGGGCGGGCCAGATTGAAAAAGAAACGTCCTGGGTGCGCGGGCCTTTAATAGGCTGGATTTTACGGGCCATGGGCGGTCCGGGCTCAAAAAATCTTGCACCGTGCCATCTCTACGCGACACATGTGCATGACCGGAAACGCTTCTGCGTTTTTGATGCAGAAGGTGCAACTCACAACCTCCACGATGCTGAAAGGGATAGAAAGTGATGCAATCGGCAGACCTGCTATTCACGACATTTGGAAGTTCATGAATGTGCTGCAGTGCTCAAGTTCAACAAGCGACGTGTTATTACTTTGCCAGGTATTTTTCTTTATAAGGGTTTTAACTGGTAAATTGTGAAATCTTTTGCGGACGATTTCTTTCAATGCTTATGTGGGCCAGCGGAATTCCGGAACTACACGAAAAATAATTAAAAGTCTTCAGCAGCCTTTTCTTATATTTACGGAGGCCGCAAATCAACTAAAATTTCACTTACTTTTCTTTGTGATATGGAAACACACGACAAGGTCTTACCTGAGGTCCGTCGTGCTTGTTCTGGCACAGCACCACGGTCGGTTGGTCGTCGCCGACTGGGTATGGCGGATGGTCGTTGACGTCTTCGAGACGTATCGTAACTGTCGCTACGCTTCGAGGATCTTTGCCATCTGCACCAAAGACACGTGACGTCAACGTCCGTCACAAACGCATCGCACACGTTGGCAAGACGAAGAAGAGAATCGACTTTCTGTACGTAGCTCAATAAGAGATGGAACCACGTCAAAGTTTCATTTTTATAATAACTAATCATTAGTAATCAGTTACTAATGCCACCTCCACGAGCGGAGTATGCAAACGAAGCAGCGCGTATATTTCGCTTGGTGTTCCGACGCAAAAAAACCACAGCGCAAGACAAAGAATTTTTTTCATTCGTATGGGCAGTTCTTTCAATCCACTGTAGGCCGTACTAGATCTCGGGGCAAGTGTTGAGCAGCCGGCTAAGAGCGATCAAATGTCGGTCACCAATAAAGGGAGAGTTTGACAAATCTATTCTTTGCACAATGGAAAAAAAACTCGACAACTTACATCTAATTCTTAATGTTACGCGGTGACCACAATTGTCTTCATATCAACTAAACTCCAACCTATTCTTTGCACAATGGAAAAAAAACTCGACAACTTACATCTAATTCTTAATGTTACGCGGTGACCTCAATTGTCTTCATATCAACTAAACACCAACCTAAGCGCTATACTATGAGGAATAGCAGAGACTGAGCCGACGACTTATGACTTTTCTTTGGGAAGGTCAACACTGCAACAGACGTTTCAACAAACGGCTTGTCATAAACCTAATCGAATACTTTGGTGGTGTTGGATTGCAAATTTTATCCGATTTATTTGCACTTGCAGCGCAAACCTTCTCAGGGCTGTAATTGAAACAACTAGGGGAGAAATACTAACTCCATACCCAAGCACCCGTGACATGAACGCAGCTGGAAGCTCAGAGCTTACCCGGAGTTCCCGCTCTGACTTTCATGACGTAAACGTCCTGCGTCTCGCGGTCCAGTGTTCCAGCCACGCTGATCATTCCAGAGCGTGGACCGATTTGAAAGTTACCGCTGTCATCTTCAAGATAATATCTGTGAAAACCCAAACCGATCGTCGCCCAAACAAGCTCCGCCATTTTGCTGACCGCGTCACAAAAGTGGTAACTTACGTGAACGAGTCGCCTTCGGGGTCAATGGCGGTCACGGAGTCGATGGGAAAACCGACCATCGCTGCTTCGCTGACTGCAAGAAAATAATCAATAACATTTTAAAGCGGAGATAAGAGAAAAACAGTAATTCCAGTAATAGACGACGCGGAGAAAGACTCAATCGCCGTATGCTGATGATAAACGATTGCGTGCTTCATTTTATTGTCATTTGCAGACATTGATAAAGGCAGGCGCTTCACCGGTTGTAGAAAGATGGAAAGTGTTACGAAGCGACAAATGAAAGAACTGTTATGTTTTCTTCAATGAATACAATAAACAGCCGCGCTGTTTCTGGGTCGCAGCGCAATTGGTAATTGTTTTTTTTATGAGCGAAGTAGGTGAGGAAGAGAATGAACATTTTTTATCGAACTTCACCGAGGCAATAAAGACGGACACGTGTCTAAAAATCACTTTAAAATCAAAGACCATCATATCAACTCTCTATACGTAACGAACTGTTAACGAGGGTGTTCGTGCTGCAAACGCATCGAAATCATATATACGAGGTGAAAAAAGATAGGACATCGAACAATTAAATTGGCTTCGCTCGTCTCATGGCTAGCAAGCTGCGGGCGTAAAATTTACTAAACGATTTGGAGCGAATTGTTTACGTAGCAAAAGATACAATCTTGGAAACGATGTGCTGTTAGGCACAAATTAATTACAGGCCACATTCACGTTTTTTACAGCAGCCAACTGTCAACGACGCGTTTCAGAAAATATCAGTTCATCAATAAATAATGATGACCGTGCAAGCTTAATGGTTAACCAACATGAACATTGTACTGCAGATTTTGAACGGATACACATTTCTGAGATTGGGTAAAAAACATAAACGTTTTGCGCACTAGACAAATATCAACGCACCAACGAAGGCATCGCATTGGCTCACCAAAAAACTCGTAATCCGCTTTTGTGAATTCTGGCGGTTCGTCCACGTCAATCACTTTGACAACCACTTCGGCCTTGTCATCCAACGGGCCAAGATAGTCCAAATCCGGGTCTAGGTGAACATTGGCCGCTTTTATTGTGAAGAAGTACCGTGGGCCTTTGCTCCTTTCGTAGTCAAGCCTCTGAAAGTTCCAATGCATTAATTTGCGATGGCAGAACACGATAACGAGGTAGATATCAGTCTCGTAGACTTAACGGATAACATCATAAAGCCTGAGTTTGACAATTGATGGATTTTTACGCACTCGTTGCTTGAAACCGCCGCGTTCATAACGAGAAGGATACCAATTAAAAAGAAATGAGCCAAAAACCTTCCCTCTCCTTAATTATTGCCAGCAATCAGCTAAGGGACGGAGACGGGAACGAAACAGAGCTAATCTTCTTCTCCGCACAAAGGGATCATAACCACACGCGGAATTTCACGAACTGAACGAACCTCGTTGACCTTAATTACTCCAGTGTTATCGACAGTCTCCATAACGAACTTGCTTCCATCATTTCCCGGCAAGATCGAGTATGCGGACCGTTTATTTTCGCCCAGGTCGGCATCGCTCGTGTTGACTCGGAAAATTTCGGATCCGACAGCTGCCGAAATGCAAAGAAATAGGTATTGAGCGAGCGAAACTGCACGTGCTGGAAATGCTGTGTGAAAAACCTTCCACCCATCAATTCTCAATCACAAACATGAGTGCTGAGTGCAAGCGTGTGCGGCATTCGCGAAATTCTCGCAAACTGTGTTGCACGCTTGCTGATACTTGACGTTTTACCACACTCCTCTTATTTTCGCTTTTTCATCCATTTTTACCCATGTTTCCCGCTGCCTGGTTATGCCGAAATGATTCGCACTATTTAACTACGACGAGACAAAGAGTTTGCAACAAATAGCATAATTTTACGCCTTACAACGTACTTAAGTGGATTACGACGATATATTTGTGAGGTCACGGATTTTACACGCCTGGGAAAATACCAAGCCTGGTGCCTATGATTAAAAACGTTAACAAAGTCTTGGCAACATCAGAATTTTGACGTTCATAGAATCGCTTAGAGTGTTAACATAACAGGAAGAAAAATGAACTTTTGCAAACCTGCGTCTTCGGGTATGACGATCTCATAAGGCTTGCCAACGAAGTATGGCGGGTTGTCGTTGACATCCGACACCGCAACCGTCAATGTAGCGGTTGACGAAAACGCCAGATGCTGACCTGGGGAATCCCGAGCCTGCGTAAATAGAAGGCTCAGCAAATTGCGCAATGACGTCTTGCTTAGCTGGATGAGGCAATAGAGATCTGTAGGCCGTAAACAGATTTCACGACATGCAGCATTTTGCCGCAAATGATTCGTTTACTCGCCAGTTAACCGATCATGTGGTCAAATTCTGCACACCCACTGTGTAATCCAACTTAAAATAGCTAGCCTTAACCTGAAAGAAGAGATACATCTCTAATTGTTGCAGATCATCAACAGTCAGACTGTTTTGCAAACCAACGCATGCAAACAATGAACGTTTCTCACCTCTACAACCAGCTCATACGTGTCGGCCTCTTCTCGATTCAAGTTAGACGTCGTCGTTTTAATTTCTCCTGTCTCGTGGTTTATCATGAAGTAGCTCAAGCCTTCGCCGCTAGATGGCAGTAATCGGTAGCGGATTTGACCGTACGGTTGTTTCGGGTCGTCCGCGTCACGGGCGATCATGCTCGTCACAACACTCCCTGCGTGAATGACAATTGAAATTGCTGCGAACAGACGGTCTGACGAGGTCGAGGGTCTGGTCAATGTCTGTCGCGATAACAACGCTTAACTGCCAGCGAGTGAACGGTATAATGCTGGAAGGAGTGGCAAAGCTTTCGAAGAATTTTTCCTTTTATTGCCAATCGGTAAGAGCCAAGCAGCAGATTATTGAGCGCGGTATCGCCACCAGGAGTTTTATTGAAAGATTGTTCGCATGATGGCTGGAAACGAAGGGAGAATCGTTTCCGATTTGCACTTCAGGTATCTTGACCATGCCATCACCGCGCGCAAAAATTGGCAACAGTTTTCAAAAAACGCCGTTTTCTTTAATAACCGTTCGCCCAATGGCCACTGGCCAGCTTATTTCGCACGTATGGCTCGGGCTCAACTCACCTATAGGTGAACGTTCTTTGACATAAGCGTAGTGGTGTCCGGCGGCGAATTGTGGTTTGTTGTCGTTGATGTCCTGCACGCTGATAGTTATGTTGCTTGGTGGTTCCGCTTCCGTGCCGTTTAAGTAAGTAGCTGACACCTGGCAGGGAATGGGAATTGTTTCGCGCGGAACTACTGTAACAGTCACAAAGCGAAAAAAATGAAACTCACGCCAAAGGTTTCTTCAAAACCATGATCCGACGCACTGCACTAAAGCTGAGTAAAAACAGATTCAAATAAATTGTCCACTAATAATCATACCATACGCCCCTTGAACATACTGGCAAAACTTAATCACTAAATGGTATAACTGGAGGAAGCTGCGGATATAAATCGATGAAGAACACTGGAAAACGAAACGAAAACAAGAAATCCAGAGAACAGCGCAACTTTAACAACCACGAATGTCCCAAACACTTACGGCGTAAGCATCGCGCATAGACAACATGTTATTCGATTGTCAATTCCTCAGTTTTCTCAACTCTGCTTTGAAAACGTTGCGTCCTTCACGAAGCCAACAAATACTGTAGTGCAATGTTTCTACGTTCTAATAACCTTCGAATACAATTTGATTTGCCCCATCAAAGTTTTTCTTTTTGTTATCATATTAAGCACATCATTACTTGCTGAGATCCACTGAGGTGCATTAAGACAAGCGGTGGCAAACGATGGAGTATCCGACTTAATTATTATGTCCACAAACAGTTTAAGACACTGCTCAAAATTCAGAAAGTGGCGCTGTATTTTTCATGTTACAAGAAAGATAGTTGTTGATCGGCCCTTTCTCTTCCACAGTTCAGGTTTACCCAAAACCTTAGGATGGCATGGTCAAAGTGGCAGTTTTCTAGTTGGAAGGCGTAAGTACAGCAGGTAACAGACATAAACGTTACTTTCACGCTTTCCAAAGGTCATGGATGGAAATGCAGATCTAATCCCACAAGTGCCATGCGGTGAAGCAGTGATTTGCAGGCGACGACGAACAATAAATCAAGGTCATGTTAGAATCAAACGGCATCCGTCAAAACTTTGCTTTCAGTCAGTTCGTAATCGTCTATTGTTTCTTCACAGTACGAGCCATTTACCTACCCTACACAGCCTGTAGGCATGCTTTTTGTCAGCAGCAAACTTTGAAGTAGGAAGAAAAGAATTAATCGTGAACGTGTTTGTCACGTGCGCAACAAAGTAGTACTGGAAATGCTTCGTAAAGTATTTGAAAAACGAAATTATCCACGATCGCCCCGCAAGCACAGAATGATTTTTAAATCCACTTAAACTGACATTATCTGTTACCCAACCATTTGCATCTGTGTGCTCAAAAGCTCAAGAATACTTCAGACACACACGCGAGCCTTTACTAAATAGTACTATCCGCAAGTCACAAATCACATCATAAAGTTTCCCAAACAACTTTTAACACCAAACAAGCAAACCGCATGTAACTTTATCTATTTTTATCATTTATATGTTGCAACGTAGGGTGTTACATTGAAACGATGGCGCAAGCGCAAATTGGCATAGTTCAGCAAAAAAAAACTATTTGATGTACGGTAGTCAGCGCGCTCGTCTCAGCTTCAAAAAGCGAAAGTGTTATCGCTATTGAGTTTCACAGATACGGGAACCTTCCGGACGCTGACAATTTTGACACCAACCCACTATATTCGAAAATCTTTAAAACCCTAGGACGGTTGCAAAGATGGCGAAAGGTTTGGACTGTAAACGACTGACACAAAAAGGCAGGTTGCCCTGATACAAACAGAATTTAATGGGACCGGTCAAGTGGCCAACCTATTGTGACTGTTATGGTTTCACGATATTCGTGGGATGCTACGAAAACGTTTATCCTCTTCGTACGGCCTCGAGTGCGTTAGCCTGTCACCGATGGTTATTTCACGTCCTCTCATGCAAATTACGTATCAGGGCAGTGAAGCATACAGGATTAACCACTCATTGCGTGCAAAAAGGGCAACGAAAGAAAATTGCAATCGAAAGAAGATTTCGTGCTGCCAATACACTGGGCGCCGAAGCGCCGTGCAATCGCACAAGGATTATGGTTGTACGCAATTTTAATTCCCTAGTTATGACAAGTCTGGAACTTCTGAGATCATATCGATGAAGAAACGAAGGTTTCGCATTCTGGTCTTGAAAAAAGCAAGTTCATTTTTAAAGAAAACCGTGCAACACAGATGATAAGCCAACATCACCATACGTTACACTACACCGGTCCAAGATACTCTGGAATGTCACGAGCAGTTACTGTAATGCCAAAACACAAAACTGTTGGAAAACAACAAGTGATTTTCGATGGACTGCGACCCAGCAGGCATCTGTAGAACTAGACCAATGGTTTTTAATCTGGGGTAAATTTACTGAAACATAAATTGCAGCAAATGTAAAGTTTTAAAAATCATTCCAAATTGTAAGAGTTGCTTAATTTAATATTTAACAAATGAACACCATTGACCGTATTGGGGGTAAATCTGGTAATCTTGTTTGATGAAAGGGGGTAAGATATGTAAGAAAGGTTAAGAACCACTGAACTAGGCCGAAAGTAAAACAAAATTGTGTTTTTGCAGGCAACACAAACATCCGAGGAAGCAGAATAACGTGAAGCGATCTTAAACTGCTGGCTGTCTAACTTTTGAATGTTGTTTTATGGGTCTGCAAAAGCATAAGATTAACCAAACTATTTAACGAAAGCCGCATTATTTCCGTACAGTCACTTCCCCTCTTGGAGTCCACGCGGAAGAAGATCAAGGAGAACCGTTGGTTATGCAAGGTTAGTTCACGAAAACCATAGTTAGGCTACTTGGTCGGCGGTCGGTGATGATAGCAATCACTTTGGTTGCTACTAGTTGATAAGTTTCAGTTCACGCCTCACACTTTCTCGGTGAGACTGGCCTGGCTTTCCTCTACATCTAGAGTTATATGCAGTTTTGATCCCTCTTGCTAAAATGTGAGTCACGAAAGCGTTTTTGGGGTATTGAATAAAGTGAATAACACCCATGAAAGCAAAACAAGATATAAACATTAAAGATTAGTTCAATCGTGTCCACGTTCTGGATTCACAGCTCTGTAAAAATGTACTTCACAAAACCCTGGCAAGATGACATCATTTATGGGTTTTGGACTATATCTCCGACATACGTTTTCAGATGCTGATAGAGTTCATTGAGCTTCTAGTGACAAACAAATGACCACTTGAAACTGGTCAGGCGCTAAATTTGAAAAAGATCCAGGCCCCAACGTCAGTACAGTGGCATTTGTTTTTCTGAAACGCAACTTTTTTATTGCAGGTACCATTTTAATGCACCTTACCACTAAGCTGTATGAGCTTTCCACTTCCCGGTCCAACTTGTGCGTAGCAGTTAGATGTCCTTTGATAGCGTCAATTCTGAAAAGAGTTCCAGCACCTTTGCCAGATATGCTATATCGCACTGCACCAGTGTCATCGTCGAACGATGAATGAATCTGAAAAAGGAACCAGCCGTCCAGTGTGTTAGATTGGCTGAAAGAACATGGTGAACATTTATTCGAACGTAACCTGCGTTGGTCGCGCGCGCATAACCACATGCCAAAGAATTGTGTAAGATACAAGTAAAAATATTTCTATACTGAAAAAACGTGGCAAGAAGTATCGATTAACATCAGTACAGTCGCACACTCAATCTGCTCTGTATTTCCCCGTTGGACCAAAGCTACGCTTTGGTTAGGCCACGCCCACGCAAACAGAGTTCATTTAAAATAATAATTTCTACCCCAAGAACAACGTTAATTGGTAAATATTTTCCAGCACTTCGAGAGAAATGCGAATCTCATGCGTGGGAACAAAACTTCACTTGCTTGTCTCATTAACGTTTTCAAGGGTGTCAAAACGTCACTCCATCCACGTTGAAACACGCAGCTGTCAGCTGAAGCCTGATGCGTTTGAATGTTCGCGACAGCAAGAACAAAATTGTCGATTGCTCACCGTTGCAAGTCGTTGTGGTGGTTTTTGTTCTTCGGTCACGGAGAAAGTCGTGAAGTCCCAGCGCTTTCGTCTTATTCGCGCAACGTCAGAATCTGATTTCGTGTGCCGTATGTCCATCGAATGCTGCAGCTTGTGTCGAACAATTCCCGTTGATAATTCCGACGATGCAACGCAGGTTGCAGTGCAGGCGAACGTCGTCAGAAAAACACAAACTAGAACCTGCTTCATTTTTAACGCGTTGGTTCCGATCGCCTGACAATATTGGGCGTTTTCGTTAAACCTTGTGTTTCTGAGTTTCAAGCGCAATTTCTTACAAAACCGATAAAATGAAGGCAAACAACTGTCCACTTCTGCAAAACATAACAAATATGCAAAACGTAAAGCTTGAAGTTGACAGTAAGAAGAACCATAGGCAGTCACGCGTTATGCCACTCTTAAACGCAAGCCGCGACCGAGTTAAGAACTTCCTCTATTGCGTTTGATCCGTCCGTCTTAACAAAGACCTGTCGAATCTCACAAGTCTTTTGATGTGTACCTTCATAACACTAAGCTCGATTTAGCAACAGCGCAGTGGTACGGAAGCAAAGAATCACACAGTGCTATGGCAAATATGTGTGATTTTCACGCGATAGAAAGGTGGGCCGCAGTCATGATTTTTGGCTAAACGCGATTTAGTTAAGTCTTATGTTCTACGGAAGATATCAAACAATAGGGTAGTCTACGCATTTAAATACCTCATCATCCGGCGGTTACACGGATCAGTTGGACCACTTTGACATCAAACGACCTCTGTCAGTAGTTACAATGACTCGACTTGCAGTGTTAATGTCAGCAAATCATGTGTCGTAATTAACTTCGGTCCTAGGACTACTTGGAAACACCCTAACAATAATGGAAGGCAAGCTATCCAATCACTGTTTTCACTATTACATAGTACATTAATATTAGTTAAAGCTATGAAAAACGTCAATCTTTCCGAAATTCGCAAGCCCCTTTGCGTTCAGTAGTGAGCGCTGTTTGCAGTTGCGCAAAAGCGCTCACTCTCAGGTATCTTTCGTATTTCACCGCTTAAATTTCTATCGCGACATAAAAAACACTACCTTCCTGCCGGCTGACCGCAAAATCGGTGCCAGCGAAGCTTAATCGTTGAAACAGAATCTCCTCCTAAAATGCAAAGTTATTGCGTGCTCTAAGTTTCCAAATACAGCACTTCTGCTGTGGCTTGGACGCACTCGCAGGATTGTTCACTGTTGGTTCACTACTCGATCAAAACCCGTAATCTGCATACGAGTTCCACATTTTGCGCTTGTTCGAACTCAGAATGCCTGGTTTCACTCCGTTCAGACAAGAAGGGACAACTATCGCACTACGCGTCATAAGCACTAGGTGTTTGATCGATTCATGAGGAATTCACCAGCAAGTTTGCTTGAAAATCAGAACAACTCGCACAAATTTTTTCCCATGAAAGCTCAACAGCTCGATCGAAATCGTTTACCATTTACAAATGAGCAAATTCAGATGGTATAGAAATCAAACATAGAAGGTTGTGAAACATATTTACGGTTAAAAAAACCGATGAAGCTTTTTTTCAAATTGCCTGATTTTATCAACGCCAAGTATGCAACGAACTGACATTGCAACTCTTGAGTGAAGACAACTACAACGCAGGTATACGTTTTTAATTCATCCATACACAAACCAACTGATAGTCATTAAAGAAAACTAAGATCTATTTCACTGCAGTGCAGTCTGTTTTCTTGATTCTATTACTCCAACAACAATAATCTTTGACATCCCACTGAATCTCAAAGAAAACCGCACATATTCCAAATTTAAAAATTTTATGAAAAAGCCTGTACCAGTTTTCACCTCGACATCCAATATCCATCACTGTGACCTACTGTAATCGAAAAAGTTATTAAGAACGAAATATATGCCCTAGAAAACAAAATCTTTCGATAAAACAAATGCTTTCTAACTGACTTTCTATCAAACCGACTTCTTCATGATGTTATAACCCAACGATGTTAGAGCCATACAAAACTAACGGCCACCACCGCATTTAACCGTGGGAACTGGTTTACCACTGCATGTCTTCAGCGTATAGACTTTCTCTTCTCACTTTCTTCCAGTCTGCTCGCAAACTCGAAACTAGCGTTTGTTTTCTGACTGTGCACTGGCCATCGTCACGGATATCACACTGCGCACGTGAAAGTACCCTTGTGGCATGACCTAGTCGCGACGCAGCGGAACGCCGAAAGAGCGAATCTTCCCACATGGCCGTCTGTCATCAACAATGCCTAACGCCTAACGTCTTCTTCCAACATGTTCTTACGCTTGATGATCCCAGGTGTTTCACGGCAGGCAAACTAATTGCACTTTGCTGCACGTCACTCTTTTAAAAAATTTCAGAAGAAAAAAGAAGCTCAAAAAGCTTTGCCTGCAAAGCACGGAAAAAGCTCGTAAGATTACATTTGCACTTGCATGCATACGTCAGTCACCTGCCTGCACAGCAGCATCAACCCAAGAGCCTTGTGGCACAGTTGGAATATTCCGTGGAAAGGAATGGCGTGAAATCAAACAACATGCGCATTATTTTTTGTACGATTGAGTTGTAGCAGTCCAAACGATCAAATATTAATTTGTCTTGCACTAACATAGGTAGGACGTTGCCGTTAACCGGCAACGGTGAATCCTAACCTAGCCTTCCCCCATCACCGTAGCAACAAACGACATCTCACACCCAAAACATTCGACCATTCCAATGCATTCTATCGATTCCACAACATGAAGCCATGATTCACTGCAAGATGACCAGAAAAGCGTTTTTTTCTCACAAAATCTTCGCGCTAAAAACACAGCCTTAAAAACCACGATTTCCGTTTTTTGAGCAATTAGTCCATCTTAAAACAACCTCTTCATTGCAGAATGTTTGAGCACCATGCGAAACAATTCTAAAAGACATGTGTCCTCGACAGCGCAGTACAAGTTTCAAGTCGATTCCCAGCCAAATCACGCTAACAGCTCGAAACCTTCATTTCAGCGGGAAAATGCACAGTTTGTATTCAATGCTTGCCCTAGTGCGCATAAAAAGTCACAGGACAACGATGCAACAACACTCTAAAAGCTACAGATCTAAAGTTACCGAAACCTGAGGACGACAGTGCTGCCACTGAATGCCGCTGAACAGTCGCTGCATTGTTTCGTGCGCTTAGCCGTCAAGTAACAGCTCTGGTGCGTTTGTATATACCTGGCTTGGGTCTCACAAACGGACGAGTTAAAAGCTGCAAATAAGATGGGGAGATTCTCTTTTCGTTGTTGTTGTTCACTTTTCGTTAATTCGTTACTGTTAGACTGAACGGGTCTAACAGTAACGAATTGATATCCGTAAGCATGAACGTTTTGAAGATTCTCTCAATAAAATGCTTTCATATCCTCTACCTAACGGGTTTTTCCATTTTTTCTACGGGAAAGCTCGCCACATTTCTATTCCATTAGATGAATAAAACCTTACTACGTCACTCATCAGCGAAAGTAACTAAAAAGGAACAAAAGAATGCTAAGGGTAAGTTTTGTTGAATAGACAATAATTTTCTCATTTTTTGCATGAAAATCATTGAGGGTCTGCACTGAAAGCGCATAGCAAGGCCAGTGTTCAAGATTGCCGTTCACGGTGTTGCACATTTGAAAACATGAAATCCTGGTCTATTGCAAAAAATCGCATCAGAATTTGGTCTTGCCAATGCAACAGAGAAGAGAAAGCCCTCAGTCATGGCAAACAGCTGCCAATCCTTAACGCAGACACTCATTGGCACGATAACAGCTGTTAAAATCTGGACATCCTCGCAATTACTCTTTATAATTCTCCATGCAACTTCCTTGTGCACTTAAGTCCAGACTAAGTAGGATGTGAAAACTACTACTAGAAAGGTGGTAAATCCTTTGATGATAAAAGAGCTGCGGCTGATTGAAATTTACGCAGAAGCAGTTTCGGATTTTGCACTTCGCACTCTTCTACGACAGTCTCACAACCTTTGTTGAGAGTTTGTATGGCTATAACATGTCTGCCGCCGCGTAACATTGTTCCCATAGTCCGATCGGCAAACGCCGGAATAGATCAGGAAAAAGCTGAGTACTCGCTGTTTGATGCACAGGTTGCCGGTCGACCCCCTGGGAAGTACAAATTCACGCGTTGGTCAGATAAACCATTACAACCGCGCTTCATATCACTGATCAGGGCCAGTGACAGTTGGTCAGACCGCAACCGCCGAAAGAAAAAATGTTTTAAGAGTTCATTGAAATTTCTTTATCATACACAGTTTTAGTACTTTGTTGAGCACTACCACAATGAGAAACATAACATGCTTGTTGCGAAGAACATATGTACATATACATGTACAACAACAACTTTTTCCTTACTGACAAACGATTTGTGGCAGACCGTATGCATTACCAGGACCATGCTGCCCTTCTAATCACAGGGAATCTTGGTCTTCTATTTCTAAAATCACAGCGAACTCATTACCGGGAACCAAGCTTACAGTATCACTATCAAGCATCACGAACTCGTGATTTAGAAACAAACTAATTGGTTGCACAAAAAATTAATCTCAACCAAATACCAGTCTCCTTAAAAGTCATTGATAATAGTATTCTGCACAGGAAGAAAATTTACGGGTGAGCGCAAAGAATGAAAATGCGTAGCTTCCGAGTCGGCAACACATCGACAGGAAGCATCGTCAGTCTCGATTCTAACGTTTTATTTCGACCGACTTTCCGGTATATCAAAGTTTTTCTTGCCAAAAATAGCTCACCACGTGAGATGTTTGCCAAATGTATAAGTGATTTCTAATTGCTCAAAATGGGCTTACCTTAACTTTATTATCCAAAAACGCTAAAAATCAAATCTTAGTCACAAGCATGTCAACGCCACTGCTTTTGGGCTTGGAAAACGCAACAAGTGGGTTGTGTTGCAGGGATGACTGAATGAATCTGGAATCCGCATATGTTTATCATGAGAGTTGACGATGCTAAAATTAAATTGTTTATAGCTCAATATCAGGCAAACAGGTTCTGGCACTTCAACAACAAAAGGAAAAATCGCTAGAAGCAAAAGGCTGCTCTGTCAAGTGTGCAGGTAATGGCATTTGCATAGCTTAACGGTTAAGTTATTGGTTAAGCCAGGGGTTCCCAAACTAGGGTACATGTACCCCTAGGGGTACATTTGTCAATCTGAAGGGGTACATTTAAGATTAACAGTACAAGAAAAAATATATATTTCTTCATTATTCATTTCAATACATTTGAATTTTTGTGAATTGTTGCTTATTGCTAATCAGGTTAGGCAAGAGGAGTATTGAGTCCATACTTGTTTGCTGTATATTTAGATGATTTATCTATTGAAACAAAACAACATTATAGCTGGGTGTCATGTCATATGGGTGAAATCTTAATGAACCACTTGATGTTTGCTGATGATATATGTGTGTTTTGTCCAAGCGTATGTGGGTTGGAAAGTGTACTGAATGTGTGTCAGGCTTATGCAGAATCACATGAAATTATTTTCAACTGCCACAAAACTATTCGCATGACATTTAAGGCTAAGACAGCAAAAAGCGCGGTCATCCCAATTGCTGTCGCAAGGTATACAAAGAGTAAAATCTGTTGCCCACTACAAAATTATGGGGCTGTACGAGATATTGAGCTTTCAGATGACAAAAACATTCAGAGACAACTGTAATACCAAAAACTTATTTTTCCGAATGTTAGAACGCACTGAAAAATGTACTTTTTCATTTCTGCTGTACGTCCACGTATGTATCACAATTATGCTGTGATTTCAGGAAGGCATACATCCACAAACTGCGTGTAGCCTATATATAACTTTGGTTGCAGTGCACTGTACAACCTGCCGCAGCGAGTGAGTGTTCGCAGTCATCAGGCTGAATGTAACATTCCTACCTTTGAGGCCTTAGTGTGGTAAAATGTGTCCTGTTTCTTGACCGATGCAATTAAGGAGTCCAACAATGTATGGTTGTACGCTTGATGCAGTCAGGTTGTTTATAATCGTACCTGTTCTTTGAACACTACAACCGCATTTTACTTTGTGACTGAAGGCCCGGACGTTCCAGTATTAGTTTGCGGACTTGTGCAGGCCACAACGCGTTGGTGCTTCATCTGGCCTTGGCCAGGGTTGGACTCTGTTCCTTCACATGCGATTTTCGTGTCCTACTCTGGACGTAGTGTTGTACCAAATGTTACGAGTTAGCGAACAACTATGTTAAGAAAGTGTCTGTAATATAATGTTGCACGAAGAGTTACAAGTTAGCAAACAAGTGTCTGTAATCCTATGGTCCGACCACAAACGCCGTTGCAAAATGTTATGTGTTAGTTGTTATCAATCTGTGTTGCACAGATAGTGTGCGCTGATGCTCTGTGGACTGCGTTTCTGGTTCAAATATTAAAATAAAAATAAATATCAGTGCATTTCACAACAAAAGTAAATATATGCTTATTGGTAATTTTTTTTGTTATTTTCCTCAACCATTTTGTCACATGAAATTTTAGGGGCATGGGCGTCGGAAGTGAGAGCAAGGTACCCCCAGGATTTTGAAATTTTACGTTTTCCAATGAATTTTTTTGCAAAAAAGTTGTTTTCTTAGTTTCGAGTGGTGAAAATGAAATTTTGCCGCTTTTGGCCCCCCTGCAAAAATATTTTTGGCCCACTCCTGGAAAATCCACTTTTGGTCCCTGACTGGAAAAAATCCTTCCGGCGCTGATGTTTAGGGGGTACATGCTCATCTGTCGAAATGCTGAAGGGGTACATGGCCAGAGAAAGTTTGGGAAACCCTTGGCTAAGCCTTAATCAATAACTATGGACGCCGCCGTGGGTCATTCATGGACGTCACACTGCGCGGGCTGTCTGTTCTGGAAGATGGTGCACGACTGAAGTGGGTGTGAAAGAACTCTGAAATTGTTGAACACAGGATATGGCCCATATACGTCTCGATGCGAAAGCTAAAGGTCTTTCGAATTTTCCCTTCTGTTTTCTTGAAACAGACGAAAAGCAACAAAACATGATTCTATGAAAGAAAATAGCAAAACACCCGTTAAACCAATATAGTTTCACCTAGTTTGATACATATTCTTTATCTTTTCTTGAAATTTCATTGTTCAAAAGTTTAACGGCGAAGTCGTAAAACTCTATCAAATCCGAAATAGTGATCCAGGCAATCTAATGGTATAACCATTCATATTTTCCTGATGCTTCATTCCCTCTTTTTTCCTCCCTAAGCTAAACAATAGACTTACTTGGCTAATCTAGTACTGAACGTATAAACTGAAGCCTTCAGCAAAACAACCTGTTTCAACCGCTTCTCATATAGGCTGAGGCTGCGTACCCAGAAATAAAGTTGATCATTACCAGAGATCTGATAACAGACAAACTGAGAAAACGCAGAACTTTTGTTAGACAGCTAACACTATTCGCGATCAATCAAAGATAAATTTTGGCTTGTCAAACCAAAAGCAATGGCCGCTTTATGTCGAAAAACACCTATGAATGATAAAAAGAAAATGCACCAAGAATATCAATGGCCAGCAGACGAAGTGTCTGGGGTAAAAAAGGCCCGCAAATATAGTAACTTGCCCACATCACTGGCCTAGGCTAAAGTGAAAAAAAAGTATACATCATAGCATTAATAATGATGCCCTTCCAAGCTGAAAATCTCAGAACAAGTGAGTTGATTTATTCACTTTTACAAGTATTGAAACCAAGTATTCATCAACTGACGAAATCTGAATAACTCTAGCCTGCCTGTGTTCAAAAAACTATAGTTTAAAATAGCTCTTTTATGTTTTCTGCATAAATTCAAGTATGCCGTTTCTGTGAACATATTCTAATTCGTTCACTGTCAACACAAACACCGATGCTTGCCTGAGCGACAATAGCGTCTGCGATAAAAAGCTGTCACCGCGTTAACCGACTGGGCTTTGCTGTACCCGCACCACTGTATGGCTTGCAAATCTATGTACATCTTCGCTTTCACAAAACCGCATTCATTTGACAAGCTGCCTAAGGAGTGCAATGGCCGACAATGAAAGCATGTGAAAAACGAACTGCTGTTGTTGCGTGACAATTACTGAGCAGTTTTTAGAAAGTCACGCTAAGGTTATTGATGACGGAGCTCAATCGAAACTCACTGAATCACAGGGTCCTCACGCTCATTCGAGTGGTGAGAGGGATTAAAAGGATTTAGACACGATTTCCTATTTCTGAGTCGATCTGCTGCCGGGAAATAATGCGTTGCTTTCTGTTCAGTGTTTCATTTTAACTTTTAGGTTATTAAACGTGCAGTGAAGTACAGACTTACAATCAGCAGGGTGCGTCCAACCCACCACGCCTACAATAGTGGACAACGAAAAATCGAAAGAACATTACTTTTGGGTTTCCCAGGCCGCCCTTGGGCTGCCATACTCACGACACTACTGCTCACAATCGTTTATTCGTTTGTACATGCGAGGTTTAGCTGTGTCGACAATCTGTAAATACATGCTTTCGTTGCCTACATTCGTGGCGACAAAACTCAAATAAGGTTTCAAATTATACCTGCAAATGTAAATCGTAAATCAGGTCACATACAGACTACTGTATAGTCTACAATTCTGGTTCTATTAAAATATGTTTAAAAATTACGTGCTGATGAGCTATGAGCACTCTAAGGCAGCAGGTTTCTATAAACCAGCAAAGTAGCTACATGGCGTGTCAACTTAAAATTTTCTTTCACTTCAACATAAGTACAAATAGTTGCAGATCTACAACCAGTCTAAAAATTTGATAGTGTCGAAATACGTAATTTAAAGTGGAAAGCGGCAAAACCTCCAGCGATCATAGAATTCCTTCAGCATGTAAAAATAAAGATGTTAGAAATTTCCTGGCAAAATCTACTGTTTGTTTATTCTTTTCGTGAGCATTTGCCACAAATCACAAAATTACCATCTTCAGCAAACTTACAGATCTGTACTCAAAATGGTCTAGTTCCGTTCGGTTGTATAGGAAACGAAACCTTGTCAACTCTACTCCGCCACGCTTATGACATTGCCAGTTCCTCCGAATTGATGCGTAGAGTTGACAAGGTTTCGCTTCCTGCGCAACGGAGCGAAGCTAGACCATTTTGAGTAAAGACCTGTATGCGTGGGTTTCATGTAAGTAGAAGTAATCAAACCTGTTGATGATTTCTCAATTAAAATATCAAGAAAGTGGAGGCAATTATTAGTTTCTATCTCTTTGGTGAAGACAATATTCCTGTGAGACAATATTCGCGCCACTACGTCACTACCGAAACAGTCCTTCGCGTTTTTCATTTGTCACAGTGCTTTTCTCCTGACTACCATAAAAACTTGCAGCAAGATCACTGCAGTCCGCTTTGCAATGCACTAATGATGATAACAGGAGTTATCGAAACGTTTGCAATATGTCATTGATATCGTTTCCATTCGCCGTGATTTTCACTATAAGGCTATTCAACACTTCCGCTTTTCGTGTACCAAAAAAGATCTGAAATTAGCTGTGTATACACCAGAACCGTCGCCAGAAAGTCTTCAAAAGGGGGCTTTACGTTTGTGCAGAGTGACTTGACATTGAAAATTTGATAAAAACTCCACTAATTTATAGTATTTCATATTTCAATTTCGGGAGATTTGGTGCTTTGTTTGGGGGGCTAAGCCCACCAAAGACCCAGTGGCGACGGGAGTGATACAGTATGCACTCGTCGATGCAGATTAAAGTTGTCTGAACTATCTATATATCTTTCTTGATTTTCCGGGGAGAGGAGGAAGGAGGCACGGGTCAAATTTATCCAGCCTGTGAGTTTTAATGATTGTTGTATTCTTTTCTCACACGCGTCATTCGCATCATTGCAAAAACACTAACAAAGACTCAATATGCCTCATACTTTTTCATGAGGCGTAGATAATTTACGAGACATCAGTGCAACCATCTTTTTCACATCTTTTAGTATACTATCTTCGCGTAACAAGCTGTAGCTTCATCAAAGATGCGCTGTCCCAAGCAAGTTTTACTAAAGATTTATAAGAGTAGAACTCAGACTTTATACTACAGTTTCATTATCGATTGGGTAGTTGTTATTTATATAAATATTCATAATTTACTGGTTATTATCAATTTTATGCCTATTCGGTATTTACTTACTAATTTGTATGGTTGTTATCATTTACATCATTATTTCCTATCAACTACAGATATCTGCTGCGATCACTGACATAACAGCTTTACATCGCTACCAGCATAACCACAAAAATTGGTTTCTTTTGTGCAAGATCCTTTAATGACCGATGACTGGAGCCCATAAAACTGATGAAATATATGTGAGAAAGCAACAAAAGCAACACAAAGCATTAGGATGAGATCAAAAAAATGCGCATAAACTGTGAAAAATAGAAAACATATCTAAGAGGCAATTAGCTTACTTAGTTTGAATGCTGAGTCACAGAAAACTTCGACGCCCATTTTTTATCACTACTTGGAGAATGCAAGCGACTCTTAAACTCCTATGCTTTCCAACATGTTTTACGTCCCTGGATCGCAACGGGGTCAACACCCGCTGAGACAACGAAATGGCTATTCATCTTCTTATCTGACACTGAACTGCTGGTGAAGTTTTGATGAATCGCAGGTGAAATTTTTGTCGCGCACTTTATTTTGACCGAGTCACGAAATGTTTGAAATGGGAAGGGTCATCGCCCTAACAAAACGTTCAGGAGTGACGAAAAAATCTTCTGTGAACACACGCCACTGTGAAATGTATGACGTACCAGGAGCGTTTTGCTTTCCTCTTCTAAATCCACGATTGTGATCAATTACTTGGAAAACGAGAGATTTTAAACAGAAAACAGCTAAAGTAACAATACGTGTCAAGAAAATACCGCCTGTCATATACGCTTGGCGTAATTTTCCGGTTCTACTCAGTTTTTCTTAGAAATATTCAAGTAAACCTTTGCCTCCCTCATCTACGGCGGTGTACGTTGTACCAATAGTTGACATTTTTAACAGTCTTTCTCAGTAAATCGAAGTTACGGTAAAATAGCAGGGTGAATCGTAATAACGAGTGACGTGAAGTGCATCGAAACTTTGTGTCTACTACCCGGTTTGTAGTGGTGTGGAAGAAGCTACATACCGTAAAAAGAATATCAGATTACAAAAACAAAACTTTTCTCAACCGTAATGAAAATAAGCATCCGTCGACGCTCAGCGACAAGACAACTGTTCGCAAAAGAGGGAACAGTTTTGCTTTAAACATTTCATATCCTGCCTTTTCGGTAATTCGACCAGCGTTCAGCTGTGTAGGCGTGTTCCCTCTATGGTTAGTCACACACGGTGCCAACAACAGTGGCATTAACTGCGAGTGGCCAGGCTGCACTCCAACTAATCCACCCCTAGTGTGCCAGTCGGTGCTGCGTTATCTCACGGCGCGACAACAGCGCCGCGAAACGTCTGACTCAAGTCGAGTGTTGATATAGCTAATCCGCGAGACCAAACCAGCCTTTCACTCCACTGCGCGACATTCTCAGAGCGCTGCCTCTGCGTTTGAAGTGACGGGTTTTCACGCTGTAGTATAAAATCGATCCCTTTACGTTTATTACACATGCGGCACATTCCTTTTGACAAACGAAACCGCAAAACCTTATTCGGAAATAAACAACGTGCTCAGAAAGAACAAGTTGTGTCCAACACAACAGGCCGTTTACTGCCATTAAAGCTAGAAATCTGTTGGAGATTGCGACATAATAGCAAGCGACTCGCTCCAGATAGAGTAATGGACCTTTGTTGGGAGAAAATGTCATAACCTGAAAGAACATTTAGTTCCCTTTTGAGAAAACAGCGTGTGGGCTACATCATATCTGTCGTTTCGAATTAATAAGGGAGCCGTTACTTTTAGGCAAACTCTATTCTATTTTGACGATGGTTATCCGGCGAACTATTTCATGTGTGCTGTTCTTTTTGCTACTCATGTTGTTATTTCGTAGCGTTTGCCACATTGCCCTGAGGAAAGCCCACTTGAATAGGTGGACGAAACGTCGGCTAATAATAAAAAATCGCCAGAAGATCTAATTTATCTGCTTTATTTCATGTATTTTTCAATTAGTTAGTAGTACCTTTTCAATGTTGTTATTTTCAGAACACCGGTTTCGCAGCTTGGTTCATGCTGCAAGTGCGAAATCATATTCACATCAACTTATTTTGTGTTTCTACGTTGTTATTCACATTTAGATTACGCAGATTAAAGTGGATGCTTTATATACTTTTATAACGCGATACAAATCTTCTCTGCAAAGAATGCACTGTTTACGTAGTTACCACAAAGAAAGAATTTTTAAACTTCTGCTGGTACTAGAGTGCACTTCCTGCTGTTATTTTGTGTGCATACAACAACCAAGTTAATATGTTGCTTAGCGCTAACGAGTTTTATACAAATATGCAGTCAAAGTGAACATAATTCAACAATGCTTGCAAGGAACTGTACACTGAATTAAAAACCTTCTTACTTCAAAATGAACCACTTGTTCTCGATCCCGACAGAGCTGGTTACGTCAAAAAACTACGTGTGGAAGAGAAGAGTAAGCGAATACCGATAAGAAAGAACGGCAGCTGTCGCGGTTGAGGGTTTATAACAAGCGTGGTCAAACTGCGGCTCTTCGAACCTTTGCATGCGGTTCTTTGAGCTTTCCGAAAACTTATATATTTGTTTTTTATTTTTTATTTGTATTGCAAAGTGTTGAAATACTATGAAATGGTACTGTGGTAGTTAGCGTGCCATACAGTATTACTTTTGCCAGTCGTTCCAAAAAGAATTATGATGACACTGAAGCATTGATTACAAAGATCACAAACAAATTCCTGTTTTCAGATTTGTATGTTGCGGCTCTTTGTAACTTGGGTTTTACAATATGCGGCTCATACATGGAGCAGGTTTGGCCATCCCTGGTATATAAGGTTTGAGACGAATGGCCTGATTTAATAATAGAAATGAATAGTAAATTACAATGGGTTTAATACACGATTTAATCACAGACTATCTTGCAATTCAGTTGCATCTTATTCAAGATTAGTGGTTATGAAATAAACACCACATTATTGAAATTGCTTCCAGATTTTCAGTGGTACAATATCTTTCAAGATATGGAAGATATAAAATCGCCCCATTGTATGGGGGGGGAATACCGTCTATTTTTTAAACTGTTGATCTAACCTTCAACATTTGGCTCAAAGCTTAAAAGTGGCTGTTACTAAATAATTAATCTAACGAAGTCAAGGCTTGTTTCACAGAATTCATGCCACCATCCTGCGACAATTGTCCAAATTAATGGTTTGTTTTTGTCGCAAGGCTTAACAAGCTTTACAAAAACTATTTCACAGACGATTTTTGCTCTAGCCACATAGTGCATCTCGCAACCGTTCAATAATATCACAGATATCAAAAGCAGCAACAGTCGCAAGTTACCATGGCAACTTCCCATGTGGTATGAGACAGAAGAAGTTTGCCAATGGCAACCTTGATGTACAAGTTTCGCACGGCAAGTCATGTGGCGTGAAAACAAAGCCAACAGCAACACTTGCCAAGTGACTTCATCTGCAGTTAGGTATTTTGATTTGGCGTCAGCGATGTACTGCTTCAGCACTTAAGCATTCATCGTTCAAATGTTATAACAATGAACTTGTTTTCCTCTCTCTGTTAGGAACACGATGACAGAACAAAATTGAAAATCAACTTAAGCGTAAAAGCATTACTCTATTGACAGTTTTCGCTTGTCTAATGGTAGGCCTACAAGTTCAAAATAAAAATTGACTGTGACGTTTCAGAATTTCACCAATAACTTAACGCAATTGCGCCAAGATTCTACGTATTGTCTTAAAGAAAATAAATTGTAGCTTTGTTTCACTTCGTAATCAAGGAGCGGTTGACCCACGACCATTCCAACCCAACTGACAATATAATTTTTACGCAGATTTACACGCAGTGTGCTCCAAAAGATAACGAGGTCAACACAATGATGATCGCGCACTCTTGCGTAAGCCGAAAGGAATGCTGAAGTTTATCCTGAAATCACAATCAATCAAATATTTTTGTAGTTATTACAAAAATCACCTTTTGGTGATTACTAGTTATCACCTTTTGGAATCACTCTTTTGATGATTCTTAGAAGAAATGGGCGTTTTCCGTCGTTTTCCAATGTGGAAAGTCATTTCGCCGGATTTCTCATAAAACATAAGGTCATTCAGAACTTCTTCAATACTATTGTTTTCCAAGTACCAGAATAAACGAGCGTTTCTCAGTATTAATTGAAAAAGGGATTTCGTCGTGAGCTTTGACAACAATTTGATTAAAATACATCTCGGCTTTCATTTCGTTTAGCCATTATGGGTTGAACGTACGCGCTGCATGTTTGACTTCACTCTGTTGCGCAACGACGAACACGCAATGTCACACCTTGGCAGTTCACTGATGCAAAAAATATTATTCCATTTTTGTGCTATTCTGCAGGCATAGCATCGCGCTATGAAACTAAACCCAAACGGCCTTGCTAAGTAAGGTCACGCGAGTTGCCACTAGTTATTACGGCAAAGTTCGTACTTAAAAAAACATCCGAAAGAGCACTAAGAGCATTCCTGATGAATGTGTGAGACAAGTTATTTTGCTTAGAATTTGATGTCTTTTATTTTTCCCATCAACCCGTAGACGTAGGAGGCGGAAGCGGGCTGTAGCCCCCAGATATTTTTCTTTCTTTCGAAAATCATTTCAATTATCAAAAAATTTGAATCGAAAATCTTATCTTTTTAATAAAATTTTTTTCAGTTCAATTATTTTCTTGTATTAATCATTTGGAAATTACAGTATATGTGTCTTTTCATTTCTCAGAGAAGATAAATTGTGAAAGTTCTGAAAATTTACTTTTTTGGCATGAACATCATTTTTCGGGAAAAGCACTGCTTCATCTCAGATTTTTTTGCCACCCTAAGGTGCAACTTTCGACAACACGTTAGAGCTTTCCATGACACACCACTGCGTGACCAGGGTTGAGAAGGGGTAGTCAGAAAGGGGCGTTAGATGAGAAGTGCCCAAACATGTTTACAATATATTGTACGATCGAAGGTGAGCACCCAGAAAAAGGCGCAAGTGCTATGAATGTGCCGTTGTAGGGGCCCGGTGTTCATAGGCGTAGGCAAGGAGGGGCCAGGGACCATGCCCCCCCAAATTGTTGGCATATCTAGTCATTTTGTGCTTTGAGAAGCGGCGTCCCAAACAAAAATACTGTTGCTCGCCTAAAATCAAACATTTACCCCTTAAAATCCCCCCAAAAAATTTTGGGCTGGTTACGCTACTGGCGGTGTTTGTTGTTTAAGGCAATGAGCAACTGCACAGAGTTGCCATAGATCGCTATTAATTACCACACACGCAAAGCATATAATCGCTAAAAACTTTGTACTTGTGTCGTTCAACCTTCTGCCCCACTCATATTTTAAACCTCGAGCTGGTTCAACTTGGCTTTCGTGAAATCTCCATCTAGTTTACTTTTAAGCTTTCGACTTACTTTTTCAGAAGAAGGGAAGCAGCCGATATTTTTCATGTGCGGTACAACTCCAGCGAAAGCCGTGTTATACTTTAGACTTAGCGTGTTGCGTTGAAAGCACCGTTTTAAATAGTCTGCAATTCAGGTTCATTCAATTTTGGCGACCCTGATACGCCACGTTCTTGATGTATGCAACCTGACACGAACAAACGGGAAGACGATTGCTGTCAAGGCCTGTATAAGTAGACATCGCGTAATCAGGGAAAGAAGGTTGCTGATGCTCGCTGAGTATTATGTTCCACTACCAATTAAAAGAGAATCAACTTCCTAACCACCGGACAAACATATCTTGCCAAACGGCCACCATATCCTTTCTTGACTGCAATTTTTGAGGAAGCCATTCAATGTTTTGAGTAAAGGGGCACTTGCTTGCGTGAGTTGCGGTGTAGATTCGCACGAATTTGATTAAGCAGTTTGTTCCGCCGCAAACACCATTTTACTATCAAGGATCAGTGGTTGAGGTGTTTGTTCAGGCGCTACGGTTCAAATGCACTGCATTTCATCAGATATTCGGCGGCATTTCTTTCACTTCTTGCGTTATTTAGGTTTATGAGAAACAGGTTTTTCAATTGCTGGCTTTGGTTCGTAAACCATAATCCGCAACGGAATTGGTGATCGAACAATATAGTTTACACATGCAGTGGTTTTGACAGCATGCCTTTCGCGTATGCCGATACATTGTACCATAAACGTTTGATCTCGGACAAAGGAGGGTTCGCGTATAGATACACAGCTGTACTATATTTGCTTTATTCGAGTTTTAGCTCGGGGTCGTTCGGTTACAGTGGGTTGCTGTAACGCGGGTCGCTGTACAAAAAAGGAAGCCACGGTTGTGACCAATTACTTGGAAAAACGAGATGTTTTCGACAGCAAACAGCTAAGTTAACAACACTTGTCAAGGAGACACGCATTCCACCAATTCTGGAGTACATTTTTCCAAATAACTGATCAGTGATCACAGATTAGGAGAGGTTTGTCTGTGGGTGAAAAGAGTGCAGCATGACTGTCTCTTAATATTCGGAGAAACAGGCATTCTTCCACGCTGGTGTTCAAGACTCATTGTTTTGTTTCTACTTGAACATGGTGTAAGGTAACTTCAGCTATTCATTAGATGGAGTTGCGCATAATTATCTGAGACGCCTTATTTAAGTTTAAGAGTTGTATTTTTTGCGGGAAATTTACGGACATGATGGCCCACTATAAAGTTGCAGAAAATGTGGAAGGAACAATACTACTACGCGCAGCATAACCATCATCTGGCCTTATTTACTTCAAAGGATGAAACACTCATGCATTTGGGTCTTCTGCTTTCTGCAGCGCTGACATTTATTCACGACACAGCGTAAACGAAGTAACGATCTTCAGAAATAAATTCCAGCGATTTGTTCATGCAGCACTTCGCAAACTTTCATTTTGGACGAAGAAATAGTTATGGGTGCATGATGTCTTTCAATCACGACATTAGAAGTTTGAGCAGACAAAATATTATGTTTAAAGATAGCTTTTAATGGTGTTGCTTGAGAAAAACTGGTGAAACGTTATCTTATCACTGATAGCACTGCGTTTCCAGAAATGCCACAGGAAACGTCCAAAGCGACTTTATTAGATAATGAACATTAAAGGATAATTTTATTTGGTCATGCTCCTGGCACAAACTACAGTTATGAACAACAACGCAATCAACGTTTTTTTTTTATTCGATTTTTAAAGAAAATCTGGTGTTTTGAAAATTTCGTAAAACTAGTCTCAAACGCATGAAGAAGCGCGATTACCACCATGAGACATTGCGCAAAGCAGTTAATTACCCAGGGGGAGAAAACTGGGGAAACTTTCCCCCTAACAAACGTGGCACCGCTTGAAATGCCACTTCTACAAAATTGGATGATCTTTTTCGCTTTTTGCTGTTCATTTAGATATCTCCTCATTTTATAGCCTTCGTTTTCGACTGGTTCCCAAAGAAACAGGCCAAGATCTACGACGGACAAGAAAATTACAACACCTGCATACACGTCTCGCGTGTTTCAATCTTGGTTAAGTAACATGACCTTTATGAAAAGACATTGTTGTGACTATTCGTTTTATTTCGTGAAAGTAAAATCTCATTCTCGCACACTAGCAACGGTCCAAATTTAATATCGTATGTATACAGCATTGCGCTTGGAACGCTTGAAACACTTTACTGTGTGTCTACATGGTTGCGCAATTGCTTTCGCACTAAAACAAACATTTGCTCAGTGTGCATTTTTCTCCAGAGGTAACACTGGTCCAGACTTTCAATATTTCCGAAAACCTGCACTTTGTTGCGAACTCCACCCTAACTCGGAAAAACAGGGAGCTACGAAATGCTGCTGAAAATGATTTTAGAGACACAGGAATAAAAATGACAGGCGAACGCGAACGTCACTCCTGAGCGGTAATTGGGACAGACCCCTTTCGACACGTGTTTATTAGGAACAAGTTTGATGGTTGAGTGGAGGACCTCAAGGTACTCTCAACCAGGGGTGCACAACCTGCGGTGGTACGGACGCATGCGGCCTTCGATGAAAATTTATGCGTCCGCGCACGTGCATTTTAAAACATATGTCATGGCGGCTGTGCATTGCCATGTATAGGAAACTCTTTGTCTACGGCAGGGTGGCCAAACTTTTGCACGCCAATTTTTCCAAACGTGAGTAGAGATGCGCCATACCGTTGGACATTTCTTGTAACAATGTTACTTCACATCATTAGTGATTTACCAGGTTATATAATCAAATACAAATGGAATATCGGTAAAGCAGCAAATAAACTTCAAATTTACTTACTTTTTAATGAGGTTTCAAACATTTCACCAGTATTTCAATGTTTGCTGGTAAATTGGTTACTAAGAGCGGCAGAAAATTCTTCAATTTTGAATCAGTCAGGCGCGACCTCGTTTTTCTTTGAATCAATTTCATGGACGAAAATGCTTATTTGTATGTGTACGTTGTTTCGAAACGACATACATACACCTGAGCGAATTTTCTTAGTTTTAGGAAATTTTTACATGGTAAGGATCGCCAGAAATTAATTCCGTCGTAAGCACCAGGGACTGAAAAAAGCGCGTCAAATTTTGTTTTCAAAATGAAATTTGACTTGAAGTCAAGATGTTCCATTTACATGTTACTTGGCATTTTCATTACCTTTCTTTCACCAAGTGAGAATGGGTTCATAAATACCAAAACGCAGTTTTTTTCTTTAGCAAAATCACAAAAGCGATTTTCAAATGAGTCCCGCAATAACTTGATCTTTATAGTGCATTTTCTCATATTGCCATTATTATTCAATCTGCTCTTTTAAAGACGGAGACTAGCTGATACCATCATTTTCTAACGGCGAAATGAATAGTTTTAATCCCATCTTGAAAGTTTGTTTAAAGGTGATAACAGGCATCTCATAGGGGATTTTTGAGAAAAAAAACTATAAAAACATTGGAAAGGCTTACCATCTTACCTTATTACGATTACAGGTATGCAATGCGCCACTTCAAATCATCCAATGCGCAAATTCGGCGCATGCGCCATAGGTAAGCCACCCCTGGTCTATTGTGTATGAGGGTACTTGGTAGAACGACGGCCACACAGACGTGTGGAAGCAGGCTATCGGCTTAGTGTGTGGAAGCAGAAGCAATACAAACAATAAAAATATCTTGAACTCACCTGTGGCCGTACTTGATAAAAATAAACGTAATGTGGCAGGCAACAGCGAAACGGTTGTGCGCCTCTGCTCTCAATACATGCAGCCGATGATCCTCAAGCACCACACTTGGCCTTCACCAAAGTAACATCCGCTAGATCAGTGTTTTTCAAACTTTTCCACCTCGCGGACCCCAAGTCATATATTAGTTTTTTTTCGGACCCCCGAATACTCTAAACAATGAATAAAACAATAGACGATCCGCACATGAACGAAATATGCAAGTCTTTTATTCACGTCAGTGCACGTGCAAAGTTTTAGCAGAAAATTCCGTGGACTGTGTGGACTTTTTCATCATAAAGGCAGTACTGGAATTACCTATACTTACGCTTAGAGGTGCGTATCAGACTGCAGTTATGATGCGATTAAGCTGAATAATGGCCGAAATGGCAAATGGGTAGATAAAAACTAGCGGATTTTCTTGATTAGGTTTTGGTTTACAGGCCCCCTGAAACGGCACGTTCATGGACCCTTAATCGATTCACGGGTCCCAGGTTAAGAACCCCAGCTCAAAGATGAACCTTTAATTGTCCACAGAACATCCCAAACGCGAGCGCGTAATTTCAACCACTGGAAAACGTTATCAGACATTAATTTATTCCTGCTCTTGTAGAACGTGATTTAAATAATGATGTAAGACAGCTGAAGGCTTTCCTCTTAGGGATGATGGGCTAGATCAGTGTTTCTCAAACTTTTTTTATTGCATCCCCACTTTTCACTCTCGATACGTCGTTTTCGCTTCCAAAGCCTGATGAAGCAAACACAAGGTAGTAAATTTAAAGAATGTTATTTAAAGAAAGTATTAAATAGCTGAACTAAGCAATTGCAATGCGACGCTAATATTACGTTCAGAATTATTGTGAAAATAATCCACACTGTAGCCGGGCACATAGACGATCCAGAGTAAAAATTTAACGGATAAATTGCTTTAGCAACAGCCCCCAATGATTATCATACTGTAGTAAATTAAATATTTACAAGAAACTAACAAGTCATAATATCAGGCTACTGAAGTTAACTCAATGATTGATTAGTAGTTGAGCATTTGGCCCCTTTGTGTTGTTTTGCCCTCCTTTGGCCCCCTTGTCCCTCAACATCGCCCCTAAGGGGACGATTACGCCCATTTAAGAACCACTGGGTTAGGTCTATAAGAAACCGCAGACATACGCGTAGAACATGTGAACTCTGTAACCTGAGCACTGCAAAGCTTGCAGACCACATTTAAAATCAAAAAATTGAATATAACATAATGGACTATCAACATAAAAAAGTCATCAAAAGCAGAAGAAGACAAAGGGAAGGAAACAAAATTCTGCTTACGTTCTGATAAACTACTCGAAAAACTAAACCTACACGCACAACAACACGCAAAATAAGCCATGGATAAAGGAGCATTCTTACTGCTCTCAGTAGTGCCAATCAGAGCAATTGGATGAACAAGAATTTAGGTATGCCATCGGCATCAACCATAGGGCTGATAGATAGGTGGTAATGCTGCTTACTGTACATGCAATGACAAAAAGAGAGAACCTGAGTCACAGATTATAAGAGAGTTCTATCGAGATCGTCAGGTAGAACCAACGCTTCTCCCAATGTTGAACCAAAAGTTTGAAAGAAAGGGCAATGTTACTGTTCCTTTCACAAGTCTACCAACAGCATGAAAAAGACAAGAAAGATCGATGCAATCAAAGAGCCATTGACATTAAAAAATCATCATCTGATCCCCTTGTACACAAAACAAGTGGTGGATTAGCCCCAGAATACGCAAAGATCAACACAAGACTGGCAGAAATGATAGCGAAAAAGCAAAAGGAGCCATATGCCTCTGTTATGAACTACGTTAGAACAAAGCTCAGATTCAAACTGCAAAGCAGCACCTTTTCTGCAATACGAGGGTTTCAAGGCAAATAGAGTGATGCAAGCCTCCAAGATCTCTCGTGGTCATTTAATGCAGTCTAATTCATAGGCAAACAATTCTTGAGAACTAAGCTATAGCTACGTGTGACAATTTCATAGCCCAATTCATTGTGAGTAGATGCAAATTAATGATAATATGAATGACTTGTTTTTATTCGTTTATTTAAGTCAGTTAAAAGCAGTGAGCACACACTTCTGACGTGGCCAATTATATACCCCTCATTAATCACTAATTTTTGTTTTACGTGTACCCTCTAATTTCTTGGATTTTATTCTTGTAAGTTTTACAATAGCTACTTCATAGCCACATTTTCTGATACCTTTGATTGACCAGCTAATATAAACACAACTTGTGCCTCTCCATCTTCCTCCAGGTCAGTTGCATCGTCTGCTGTCTCTATGGGTAACTGAGGTACTTCATCATGTTTATGTACACTGTACAAAAATGTATTTGCCATGAGTCATGAATTTCTGATGCCGTTGTCCTCATTGGCTTTCACTTCCTAACCTGCATTGCCACTCACTTCTCTCACCAATGTGCGTGCCTCAATCCTTCATCTGTATATATCTCACCTCTTCATTTGTTGAATGCCCTCAATTTTCTTCTTTGTATCGCGCTTTGAATTTTTATTGTTTGCCGTGTACCTATCATATACTGTATGTTCATCTTTATTTATCCATGTAACCAGTGCCGGATTAACAATAGTAGCAAATGTAGCAATTGCTACGGGGCCCCGCGCTTTGGGGGCCCCGCGGTCTTCTGTAATAAATCTTATTTATGACATTATATACAAGATTATTTTCTGTCTCAGAAGCCAGTATTTTGCTAAATTTGCCGTAAGTAGTAAGCGAGATTTTCAATTGAATGCTGTCTGTGTGCAGAAATTCTTGTTTGATTCTTTTTGTAGAGTTAGTTACGTAACAAAACGTATGAGATTGCGGTCAGCACTGTCGCCATTTTAGCTGATTTGCTGCTAAATCTAGCAGGATTTTATCACTGATAGCTGTAAAATTTTCAATCTTGCAGTTTGCCGATTTCTGGCAGGATTTTACCAACCGTTGGGCAGGCTTAGCAGGTAACAAATTCCTGACAAAAAAACTGTTTCAACAGTTTTTCAAGATGAAAACTTTTACACCTTCATCAAAAAATATACTGTACTTTTCTTTATGACGTTTTTAATTGGATAACACCAGGACAAAGCACAACCAGCTGCCTGAAATTATTTGGAATTTTTGTTATGATGCAACGAAGCTGCTTCAAGCAGATAATTGTATCATAATAACAAGTAATTAGATGGCTTGGTGAAGCCTAAATGATTTGCTTGTGAGCTTAGTGAGCGCATTAGGTTAAAAGACAACACTGGTAGAATATGTTTTTATCCCACGGCACATATTTCCAAGTGGTTCAGTTATGCTAATAAGTAGTAATGTCCGGTAAAAACTTCCTAGTAAACCAAAGCTGCCAAAAGTTTCGACATATGTGGTTGCAAGATTCAAAACCTAAAAGTTGGCTCAGTACCTACTTCCTATCCTTCTGATCCAAGAAAAGCCTTTTGCGAAGTTTGCAATCATAGCGAAACATTTTGAGCTTAACAGACATTACTGGGAGAAAAAGCACTCAGACAAGACTAAAGAACTTTTTGCATGCTCCCTAATGTAACACAAAGTTTTAAGTTGCAAAGACCAGACTTGGAAAGATGTAGATCTGAAGGCGAAGCTATGCTCAGATTGAAGGCGAAGTTATGCTCAGATTTGGCGAAGATATAGGACTGAAGGCGAAACTATGCTCAATTGTTTATCGCTGAGCGTTGTTCTACTGCAGGGGTCGGCAACCTTTCCCTAGTCGCGGGTCAAATACATACTCTGCAAGATATGGCAGGCCGTACTAATTTTCCACCAACAATTCCGTTCCCTTTGCTGTTTATGATGTTGTTACAACTTGGGTTTATGATGTTGTTACAACTTTATGGATTTATAATCAGGTTAACTCCTGATTTTCACAGTTCATGAAGAAAACGGAAAATACGACATCCAGTACATGCATAGCACTGTGCCGTTTCTGATAAGTCGTTCCGCATAAGTATGCAATACAAGAAGTTGCAAGGAGGGCAGATTCATAAAGTATACTACCACTAGGCGGGCCATAGAGTTACTACAATTTGTAGAGTGTCTGCAGGCCGGATGCGGCCCGCTACTGTATGAAAACATGCCACCATATGAAAAAGATCATCAAGAACTGTGTCATACAAAAAACGAAGTATGCTGCAGTTACGTTGCTCAAAATGTTTACTGAAATAAATTTGTGGGCCGAAAAGTGTGTTGGCCAAGACCGGCATTTTCAGCCCATGCTCATTGAAGGTGAGGGCAAGACGAAAAGTTAATATATTGTATAACTTTATAGGTTTCAATTTATCATCATAAAAATAACATATTTTTAACAGAATTTCACTGCTTTTAGCAAATTTTAGCTGAAAATTTGTGACAAGACTTTTAGCAGAATCTAACAGTTTATTGTGACACAATTTAGCAGATTTAGTTCACAACCATCTGGCAACACTGGCGGTCAGCACGATACACTCAGACTGTTATGTCACGATGCGAACAAGAGAGAGCATGAAGAGAGTAAAGCTAGTAACACGGATGCCTTGCCCACACACTATGATTTAGCAGGTGTTGAGGTCTTTTTTTAACTTGGGGGGTCCCGTGCTCTTGAAATTCTACAGGCCCCGCGCTACCTTAATCCGGCACTGCATGTAACACTCCCATTGTCGACATCTAGGTAGTGTCCAGCACCAGCATTATACACAGCTCTTCCGAGCAAAAGTAAGAGATGAGAATCAAAGGCAGCGGTGATCTTGTTAAAAGGACTATCCAATGCGCACAGATCCGCGGTACCTGTATAGCTGCTCGACATATGTTTATGCAACAGCCACGGTGGCTCTCTCAACGAGTTTCATCCATGTGCTGAGTCTCATTGTCTCAATACCCTGTTTCATGTTAGGCCATCGCACGTCAAGCGTTAAATAGTTTACAAAACGTTTCTGCCAAAAGTCTAGGCAAGCAAGCAAGCCAAATGGTTTCTCAGTGTCATGATCAACCGACAAAGGAAAATTGCCCTTTTGCAAAAACTGCGTTCTCCTACCTGCTGTCAATATTACACTCACGTGCATTATTATCAACACAGCGCGTTGTTCATGGCAAATCCATATCGATTTCGTCGCCGGAACGACAATGCATATATTTTCTGCTGCTCTCTGGTCCTTCTCCATGAACTTCCCTTGGGCATACGCTTTCGACGTCGACTATAATACCGAAGATGTCGAGCGTAAAAATATTTCAGGCAAAGTGACCACCGTGTCACTTCTACAGTACTTTCATTTACCTGTGTGTTACGTAAAACTAATGTATCATCGATTCGTCAAGCGGCGAGCGATGTAAGCCAGACAATACAGGACCATGCACAACAAAAGTTAACTCCTAAACGCGAGTATAGTCATGCGCACAGTTTCTTATCTGTCGCCTCATAGACGCCTCCAAGCTTTTGAGTCTTGTCGGCAGTTCTGGCGTTGCGTCACCGCCAGCCATATCGCAACGATAATGCGGCCAAATGTGGGGCAGCTTTATAGTAAAACAGTGCGTTTCTCCTTCCGAATGCTTGAGTGAAATGCCGTTGCAGTAAGTAGCATTGTCGATGATACGCGTTTGATAAATCAATGCGTTCGAAAAGGTGCGGCATAAAAATTCCATGAAAAAAGTGGCGAATTAAAAGGCACAACACAGCCAGTAAGTTGGTTATTCGTGCAACAATTCCTCAAAAATGGGGTATCAGGACAAAGCCTTTGTTTGAAGTATAGGCTCTTCTCAACAGGGCTGCAGACTCTCCAGCAAAATTAATCTGTTTTCAAGCCACTGACCACCGCGGACTTTTCTGGGGAACAAAACGTATCATTTAACGTGCAAACAATTTTTCAGTTGTGGGCAACTCTTTCAAGTTGAAACATACTTTTGTTAAATTTTGATGTAGGTGGCATAGCGTGCTAAGAAATTATGGAATAGATCCAAGAAAATGCCAACAAAACGTGAATAGCAGTGATGCTCTCCAGGACCTTAACTAAGGGGGGAGCAGGGGACTTCGCCCCCTGCAAATATGCGTTGGACATAGTTTAAAAATTTGGGCCCCTCTCAGAAACTCTTCGCCCCGCCGAGTGTCCCAAGCTGGTTACGGGCCTGATGCTCTCTTTTTTCTCAACGGCTCAATTTTTCATTAAAGTTGGTAATTTTTTAAATCCACATTCTGCGCCATGCTCTAAAGTCTAAACATAACTCGCGATGCACGCACTTTTGGAAAATTGTGGTAAGCAGTCCTTTTTCTGAATATATCTGCCTTGTAACTGGTGAACCAAACACTGAAGGTGCTTTAATATGAAAAATACCTAAAACGTTTACCGCATCTTTATATTCTAAATTTTTCCTATTTCAGTGTGGGCTTACACCAAAGACCTATGATCTCAAAGCAGGTAAAAAGAAACAACTTGGATTGAGTTTGTGCAACTTTTAAATTTAGCGAATTCTTTGTAAAAGCTATAAAAATGAAAGTATGTGTTTTGTCCTTCACTTAGCTCTTTTCCTTCAAGAAATAAAAAACCGTACGAAAATGGGCTTCCTTTAAAATCAGTTTTCTGCCACCACACACATTGTGGGAATCAAAGATCTTATCATTTATCTAAACAAATACCGGAGATATTATTATTACACCCACTGGGGTGCATCAGTTTTTGTTTAACAACAACAACAACATGTCAACAAGGCACCAAGTACCTTCTTTTGTAAGTTTGAGTTGATGCAAAATACCAATCTCTTTCTGTTTAATTTCGTTACGAGACTCTAGTGAGTGCACTTAAGATAAGAGCATTTGCAACCAGTTTATGGCTTGGAACTATTTTTTCACCTGCCCCTACTGCATTAATTCCCCTTCCTGTAAAGTTTTTTGTCACATAGAAGATTAGTAATTCGATTATTAGTCGCAATCTGACGCAACTACAAACATTGAAATATGCATGTTTAGGTCAGCTTAGTTGTTCATTCAAAAAACTGGTTCACCGCGCCTTCATAAGACTATTCTGCGTTTTACGCAAGATTATTTTAATGTTTTTGATCAGATATGTTGCATATAACGTATCTCTCAAGAAAAAAATTTTTGTCGTCCCATTGCTTGTTTGTATTGCGATCCAAGATTGACAAGAGACTCGCAATGTCTTTGCTCCACTGAAAAAATGGAAAAAAATTAAATCGACTTACTTTGCCATCCTCTTGAACAATACGGACATTGACGACTGGCTGACCATGTATATTTCAACAATAGCCGCAAGCATTTCGCCTATCATCCAAGAATGCTTGGCTGCAGGAAAGGAAGAGCTTTCAATCGATGCTGTATATTTTCATCTAAACGCAAGTCAAATCCCTTTTCATTCCAGCACAAAGGAACTATGGCGGTGGCGGTGAAAGGCGCCGTCCCCACTACCACCGTCATAAAGCGCAACGGGAGAGACTCACACACGAGGCAAGTTAATGAAGCTCCCCGCAGTGCTGGCATTGGAGAAAGTGAGTCAGTGCGGTCATGTGGAGGACGTTGTTCTTGATGACAAAGTCCAGCTGCGCTGCAGTAATTTCGGATCTAGGTTGAAAGATGAAAAATGGAGTCATTTTTCATTTCCAACTAGAAGAGAAAAAGGCTGCGCTGACAGAGGTTTACAGTGACATCATCTACTGCTGTGGTTCGTCTCACCTAACCTTTAAGCGGGTATCAGCAACTCACTGCTCGAAATCATCCTCTTTCAATTGAAACGTCGGCAGAACAAATCAAAACGTGTGCAGAACTCCTATTTTCGCTTAGCATTGTAGCACTTCTTGTGGATGAGCGTTGACTGTTCAAGTAAGAGGCACATTCCAAGTTTCGACCTGACGCCATTTACCGCAGATCAGAGTCTACAAAGAAACGCAATTAATTTTTGTTGATATTTGCTCTGCAGCAAAAGCTTCGTTGGTTCGCTTCGCAGCATGACTACGACAGCTGAGCTGCCCATTGGTATTCATTTTTCTTGCTTGATATAATCGTTCAAATGGTAGGATTCTGTGAATTGAAACAAGAACAAAACTTCCCGTGAAAGGATAATACCTTTTAATAACTGTCTAGTTTACGCATATAAGCTTCACGACGTGGTTGACGCTGATGCATGTACGTGCAAACAAGAAAATACTACGTTTTGTCTCACAAGGTCAGCAACAGAAACAGGAGAAACGTTTTTTCAAAACTGTTTAAGTGCACTACGCTTTAAAAAAGTACTTGGTCGCCATTTCTATGTGAGCGCAGTGGCGTAGAGAGGCTAAGTGCCGCCCGGGGCCGACCATGAAAGTGCCGCCCTTTCCATCCCTCAAATTTGCTTACAAAAATTTGAAATGAAAGAATATCATATTTCGTGCTTATTTAAAGATATAAGGATTAATAAAGCATCTTAAATCACAATCAAACACTTACAAACTGAAACGGGTCTTGTTTTTCATTGTCGGTTATGAGTCCTGCTTTTTCTGCTTGTCGCAATCTTTCTCATCATTAATTTTTCAATTTTTTGCTTTCTTTACATATGGATATACGAACCCAACATGTTTCGTCAAATTTTCTTCCCTATTGGTTTTTAATCTCCGTTGAGCCCACCGCATGGCCTTTTAATAGTTTACTCATTGCAGGGGATCAAACGAAAAAATTAAGGGATGTGATGCCGGTATACCTACTTTGCAGATGTATACATTTCTATATGTTAACATTTCGTGTACTACTCCCGTCTAAAACTAAAAAATGCATATATACTGCATATAGCACGCTATAGTAATAAATTTGATAATATGATCTCAGTGATGTGAAGAACGTTTCATTGTTTACTTCGCGTTTCAGTAGTGGTTTGTTTCTCTGAGAATGTATAAAAGGCTTCAAACGTTAACTCTGTCGGCACTTGCACGGGGCTCTCTAAAGGTGCGGGAACCTATTTTGAAAAAGTATCTTAAACAGGTTTAAAACCGGGTATGGTTGAGAAGCGCTGGCTTACAGTCTTCATCGTGACTTGCGCACTTGGTCTAGCTGTTGATTGGACCTCTTCCAAGTACACGTACATAGCGTCATTCCTCGCCTTTGTTCGTTACCAACAGAACCATGACCAGAAGGTCTTAAATTGGGGGACTTACGTTTGTTCAGGGGGAATTGATATTCTCAAATCCACTGATTTATAGTGTTTCACATTTCACATTGGGGGCTTGGAGCTTTGTTTGGGGGGCTAAGCCCACCAAAGACCCCCGTAGCGACGTGACTGGTTACCAACAGACGTCTATTTCGAAAATTGTATTACCAAACCATGCCAGGTGAGACACAGGCCTTTTGGATGCTCAGCAGTGATTACAAAGTCTTACGTTCGACTGTAATTGCGTTGAGCAACTTTATTCAGTACAGTCATTGCGAAGTTGTACAATCGTTTCTATTAACGCCCTTTTTAACAAAAGCCTTCACCACAATCGTATTTAAGCATATCGTTTACCCTTGCGTTAGGTATTCAGACAAAGGTTCTTGCCTCAAATTCATCAAAATAAGAGCAACACTTTTTCTCAGCGTTTTTGTTGAAAGGAATTTTTCTTTGACTGCAAATGTTGAGCATACCGTTGAACAAAGACTTAAATCTCACACTGCCCATGGGCTCGCTCTGATTCACTCTACTTGCAGTTCAAACTGACAATTTGCACTCAAAGTTACCCACGCAACCACACCATCCGCACAACCCCGACACAATATGTTTTCCGACACCATTTCATTTTCCGACACCATTATGTCATGCAAAAAAACAGCCTTTTTACTAAAATTGAGCAACGTTGCCTTTGCAGAGTTCTTCACCTCAACCGCCAAAATGCAATGTTGATAACTGATAAGTCCACCTAATGTCTAGTTTACAGCTTAAGGCACTTATTGAAAATATCCCACTGAACATTAAAAATGGCATGAGATGTGCCAAGAAATTTTTCTTTATAATTTTGGCAACGGCAATCAGCGGCATGCCAACGCCTGAAATATGCTTCTTACCAGGGCAGCTGAGGTGAATGCTTTTGCCCAAGAAGAGTTGCGCTGATTCACTCAGTGTCGGTGAATCGAAAATCTAACCTTCCAATTGCGAGGCGGTCGCTCTATCACTGAATTAAGGCCGCCCCAGCGATATCTTCGCCGCCAATGCCTAGTTGTCAAGTAGAGGTGGCACCGTCCAAAATTTTTCAGGCCCGGACCGCCTATAGCCAGCAACATTCAGCCCATTAACTGCCCGTGGACCGACGACATATATTATTTACCAAACCGGCCTGCACATGGCCTGCTAAACAATCAGCAGTCTTGTCTATTTTGTCTCCCGAGGCAAAATATCTACAAGGGCTATTTTGCCTTCGGAGGCAAAATATCTGCTGAGACTCAGACTATTTTGCCTTTTGTGGAACATGATTGGTTGAAGTGGACATGTCATGTGACAAACACAATAAACAAAGTTACATGCTTGGATTAGTGTGTAAGCCTGAAACCCTAAACCCAAAACCCCAAACATAAAAACCCGAAACCTAAACTTAAAACCCTAAACCTAAAACCCTAACCATAAAACCTTAACCTAAATCCCTAAACCTAAAACAAAACCTTCAACCAGCCCTGTCACCAGGAGATAGCTTTTTTGCGCTTAGTCCCCCGAAAGAAAACTCCAAGCCCCAACAACCTGAAATATGAAAGCTATACTGTATAAATCAGTGGATTTTTTGTCAATTTTAGAATGTCAAGACCCCGCGCAAAAGTAAAGCCCTCCTATTGAAGACTTTCCGGAGGCCGTTCTGCTCTCAACCTAAAACTCTCGTCCCACTAGCCTAAACCTGAACCCTCACCATAAAACTTTCAATCTTTAGCCTAAACCTAAATCCCTAAACCTTAAGCCCTAAACCTAAAACTCTAAACGTAAAACCCCGCAACCATACTTGTAAAGCGAGTGTAATGTGGTGCATATATCAAAGACACCTATGGTACGATAGGTCATCAAAATGTTGCATAACACGTTCCCTCCAGAAGCCACTCAGCACCAAAATCGTTGACTGCTACGCTCATGCAAGAAGTTATCACCATTCACGAAAAGTTTCTTAAAGTGTACCTGCCAGTCGCGCCTGACGGAATGCTCTCATGTGGGGAAAGCAAATTTGCCTTAAAATACAGCAACGGCAAAGGAATGCCAAGTGGTTTCAGTCACTTTTATTGCCACCCAGTCGTTCTTTCAACTCAAAATAATCTTAAAGTTTTTTTCAACATTAGTGAGCGGCTCGGTGAAGTCCAACCGCTAAAATATCGTCAGCGGTCCACTCGTTCAACCTAAGCGGCCCGCCCAAAAACCGGACCATTAGCGGCCCGTGCCATCTCTATTGTCAAGTGCTGTTATGTGCCGTTGGGTTATTTCTGAAGAACCAACTAAAGGATAAAAATGATTTACCTAGCCTTGACTATATACCGTGATTTCATCCAAAGCCTTTTTATCAGATTTTGAGAGGAGGGGCACGTATAAACCGTAAACAACTGGAGCCCTAATGTTTGCTAGTCTGCCGCCGAATGTCATCTCTTTCCTTCGATCAAAAGACTTTCGACTGGGATAGCTTTGCTGGCGAGGAAGGTGTAGGGACTGGGGCACAGTTGCTCCCCAGGTAAGTGTGGCAAAAAAGTCCTGATGTCAACACAAACGCTGGGGCACTTTAGCACATTGGATTTGACCCAGACTTTTGAGTAAACATTTCATCAATTTGCTCACTCCACAGCCAAATGTCGTGTTTTTTAGGCTAGCCTACCAATCTAAGGCTTCTATACACAAAAATTGAGGAGTTAAAACTTTTGAAACTTTTAAATATTTATTTAAAAATAATAACGAAAAGCTAGAACTTTTCAACTTATTAAAAAAATTAAATTTTAATCAGCAAAGTGCCGTCCGGGGCCCGCGGCCCCCAGGCTCCCCCCCTTGCTACGCCACTGTGTGAGCGACAGAGCTTATACGACAGAGGATTAATATGTTTGAGTAATCCCAAAGCATGCACGGGACACACTGAGTTACCGAGTCATAAGTAGACCGTACTTCGCGTACTCTTGCTGGTTGTAAAGAATGACGTGGTGAATACATTGCAATCAAATTCAGATGAATGGTCTGCCAGAGTCAAGAAATATTTCCCACCTTCCCAATGATTTTCCGGCTGGAGAACTCAGCTTACCGGGAAAACAGACGTTTTGATCCATGGCTGGAGCCCTGTAGGGCGTCACCACCCCTAGTCAAAGTGTACTTGGAAATACTGATGACGAAAGTTTATTTCATATACTTACAAGCTGCAGAACTCCCAAATTGCAGCCTCATCACCGGTTGCAGCTTGGCTGCTAAAGAGTAAAAAAAATTAATTTCAGCAATACAAGTAGTACATCTTTTATTCCATTTATTAGTGCCATGCTTCGGTTTGCTACTGAAACTTTTTTTATTAATTTATATTTCATGTTAAATTTAACAGTCGTTCGTTGACAACTGTATCAAAAAAACACATGTGTTCAACAAAAGACTGTTGAAAATTACAATTTCGCGAAAAACAAATTCTCAGCTGACACATCTGCTGCTGGTCTGTGACAATTTTTCCCTCAGAATACGAACAAGCGTTTAACCTTCGCGATATGGCAGTTAAATTGTGATGGAAATGTTTGCCACACATGATCTTACAAGCTGAAGTCTTTTGTGTGTCTGGTGAAACTCAACAGAAATTGGGCAATGATCACCGAAGGGCGCAGAAATGTGAAACAAATATCGCTGATTTCAAGCCTTTTGAGCAAATAAGATTCTGCAATCGCCCTTTCTTTCCTCTGGGAACTGTTCGCCAAAATAGTTCTTTTCATCATATCGGCGACAAAAGAATGATGGAGAGAGAGAGAGAGAGAGAGAGAGAGAGAGAGAGAGAGAGTTTATTGGCACAAACATTAAGAAATTTCATGAAAAAATAAAATTAAGGCGCTGGGACACCGAAAAAATCCTGCAAAACAAGTTGTCTCGTCGGGCGCCCCTCGAAAGTTTCATAAATTTATATCGTGGTTTAACGTTGATGGCCGAATTAGTGCGAATTTAATAAGTAGGGATATAGTTTTGATGAGGTTGCAGTCTGCTGGATGATCAACACAGTTGCGCGGGAGTGCTGGGTCGCAATCGGTATCTATCTTTGTTTACTCAGTTCCGCAAGGAGCTGAGCGTGGAAGAGAAAGTGTAAACCCAGCTAAAATGAAACTCTGCCCGGGTTTTCATAACCTTTTCACATCCAAGCAGACGACTGCTGCTCTGTAGCAGTTCATATTTTTGTGCCAAGAGGAAGTCAATTATCCCACTTCTGCAAAAGCCAGCCGCTTGAGGAGCCATGCGCACTGTGGTGTGCAAAGCTTCACAAGTTGTGCAGAAGCATTTCATGATGGTGGAGAACTCCAAGGCGCCGGCCTGCTGCATGTGATGTAGAACAACCTTCTTGGCGCATTTTCCCTGCAAAAGAAAGAGACCGCGGCAGCAAAAAAAGAGAAAACAACAACAAATGCAACGGAAAATGAAACAGCAATTAACAGTCAATTCATACACGCAAAAACACACTAGAATCTAATACTAATGTTGCACTTACAGTATATACCTGTTTAGCTAATATCAATGGTACATTACAAACAGGCAGAGATCGGTAAATCCCAGGTGTACAGCCCTAACCTTAGCGTAGTTTCATAATATCGCATAGGATAATCAATCACTATATTCATTAACCAGTTTGTCTTTTAACTGCCTTTTGAAGGCAGGTGGTGAAATATCATATAAAGAAGGATCAATGGAGTCCCAGATTTTTGGGCCAAGGTGTTTTAGAGATCTTTTGCCTTTGACTGTCGAAGCCAGTTGCCAAATGTATCCACCTCGTGTGGCAGCACGGGTTGCATGGGAGTGGGCCTGATTTACAGAAGTAAACAAATGATCGAAATTAACAGGTATTCTACCCCAGTGCAAATTATGCATGAACTTACCTATTTCAAGAATGTATATATCATTAATTTTAAGAAGGTTTAAGTTTTTATACAATGGTGAGACTCTCGACTTGTAAGAGCTATAGGTCATTGCTCTTAATACTTTGTTATGTAAAACATTCAGTCGGTTCAAAGCTGTTTTTCCAGCTCCACCCCAGACACCAATTGCATATTGGAGATGACTATAAGTTAAACTGTAGTAAACTGATCTCAATGCATTATTACTTAGGTAATATCGTATCCTATAAAGCATTGCAACACTTCGGGAGAGTTTTATTTCAAGGTTATGTATGTGGTCTGTCCAGGAAAGATGTTGGTCGATATACACCCCAAGATACTTGGTGCAAGTTGTGTGTTTTATTTTATTGTCATTGATTTTTACATTAAAATTACAAGATTGGCTTAAGTTGCTATTGAGAAGCATATATGTAGTTTTTGAGTAATTTAAAGACAACTTATTATATCTCATCCATTCATCAACTTTTTGCAGTTCATTATTCACTCCATTTTGCAGGTTGGCGGAATTGGCACAGGCTATTGTCAACAATGTGTCATCAGCAAAGAGTGTAGGAGTTAAGTT
>Ga0210059_1000430_pt1 | contig 52632 bp, 43 predicted proteins | sample Ectturendosymbi2_FD_188042 | JGI IMG/M metagenome (GOLD analysis project Ga0210059, IMG submission 188042) | Ecteinascidia turbinata endosymbiont from Florida, USA - Sample 2 (SPAdes) (version 2) | ecosystem: Host-associated > Tunicates > Ascidians > Unclassified | place: Key West, Florida... | reverse complement strand
CCATTCCACAAGATTTTTACGAGAACATGTTGCTCGTGGGAAAGTGTTTTTGTTCGGGCTCGTTGCTTTGTTGCCTACAAAAGGTAAACTGTTCTGAACTGTCTGACGGTTGCGCACCTCGAATTTTATTTCATTTTCACCACCCTGTATGGAGAATCCGCCCATTCTCTTTGTGTCTTCCTTACTCAGCATCGGTTTCCAAGAGCCAAAATTTTGCGTTGGCACGATTTAAAACAATGACCCAAGAAATTCAAGCTGGTCTCACTTTCGCGTCTCAGGACGAGGTGAGTAATTCGAAACGCGCGTTCCTCATCATTTATTCTGTTTTGGACGAAAGGCGTGAGCTTACAGCGCTGAAAGTTGTAAAGGAACTTACAACGACAATGGAATAGTTGGAAGTTTTTTTGTGTCAACTTTGGTTTGCGTTGGGATTTAACCCTAGACACCTTGGAAGGCTTTTCAGTTCATGCACGTGCCCGCGACATAAACTCTTTAAAAGTACAGAGGCCTTGGTATCGTTTAAACTTAAAGTAAACGTATCGTTTGCTTTGATTGTGTTTGCACACAAACAATTCTGTCAGGTGCAGACATAATGTAAACGGCGTAACGTTTGACACCGAGATTTACTTTCCACTGAAACAGAACTTGGCTGTGTTGGAAAAAGTACGGTCGTGTTACTCGCTTGTATTACGCCAAAAGCTTACCAGACAGGCAATTGTTTGAATTGCGGCATCGTTGAAGAAACACGTAATTACGAATGAAACCAAACGTTCTGTGCCTATTGTTAGTGCATGATGTCATCTCGGAATTATAGGCGGGGGTCTGAATAACTCGCAGTCAATTATTCTTCTGGACGCACAAGACCAACGCCGCTTTTGATTAGTTTGTCGCTGCAAAAAAGTGTTCCTACGCAGTGGTGCTGCCGCGCCGTGTCGTCTTTTGTAAGGCGGTCTCTTCTCCAAACCATACAGCTGCGTATCTCCCTAATAGCGTTGCCAAATTGCCTTAAATGTCTATATTGCCCAAACTGCGAGGTTTGCTGGCATTCTTGTTGTCAAGCTTTTGCTGCAGTGATTTCACTCACTGCTTCGCTGCTGCTTATCATCTTTGCATTGCGGGCAGTATGGCAGTAAGCCACAGTAAACACCACAAATTCCATCGCTATGAAAACAATCTTTTGCTAGCTTGAGGGCTTCGAGAGCTCTTCAGAAATCGTTTAGCCACTGCCGAGATACCGTCCATGTCGAGTTTCGTACCAGGCATCTACTCTAAAATAAAACTGGTGGCGCTGCCTTTCTGTCAAGGACTTTCGGTGCGGCTGTAATGAGCAGAGCAAGCAACACGAGTTTCCGTTGTTGTTAGAACGTAACAAACTGCTTTTGTTAAAAGTTGAAAAGGAGACGCCATTTTTTGCTTATGTTCTGCATGGTGTCTCTAATTCACCCTGAAACACCTGGTTGTTCTTGCTTGTTTCGTTAACTTCTCAACAATAGACTTCGTTCGGCCGCACCGCTCTGTGAATGCGTTGACTCGTTCATTTCGCAGAACTGCCCTTTGCATGTCTACTGGTCTGAAGCTAATGATATTAAGAACCATGTTAAGTGAATGCGCTGATATTCAGTCTTCGAAAACTTTAAAGCTTCATGCTTTTCATCGTATTCGATAATTACACGCAAAAGTTAGGGCCAAGTCAATTCTATTTTTGGCGACGTAAGAAGAACGCTTGCCTTTTAGGTGAACAACAATACGCATGCGGAGAATGCGTCTCTAGTCTATGTTTGGTAGCTGACAGAGACAATTTAGCGAAGATTGGCGGAAGTCAGGTGAACTCCGTCAACACAAGTGCTGATTGTGAAACTTCAGACAAAGTGTCATCAGTAACGCAAGCCCTGTGAAGGAAGTGACAAGCTTACACTCTTGCTATCACATTATCTCCTCATAATTGAACTGGGCTAGTTGCAGCCGTTTTCAAGTTGTCATTCCATCTTGAGTCTACCAAGGGCTGTTTTCTGTTACAGGCCAAAGAAGAAGCTGTCACACTCAAAGCTGAAGAAATTGAAGTGGCCAAGCAACAGGTAATGCTTTAGTTAAAATGTTCAACGTTATGGTATGAAGGTAACGCAGTACAGTACAAATAAAGCCAGTCCCCAGCTTGATGTGGGTAGCCAAACACTGCTTGTTAGGACAGGTGCCTTGTGGAAACGGAGTCGTTTTTATTTTCCAGATTCGAAACCTAAAGCACCAAGTGATTCGCAAGCAGAGTGCAGGATCTTCACAAAGCTGTAAGTGGCGGCATACAGGCGATATGCAGGGGTTTGATTTTCACCAACTGCTTGAGGGTGGTGTACCGTATTTGTTCGATTGTAAGTCGCGGCTTGCAAAGCTTTTTCCATCATTTCGTGCGGGTTATAATCAAGGGCGGCTTATATTTTTTATTTCTTTACGTTATCGAAAGCTGTAGATGACGCTCAGTCTTTCCTTGGCTATGTTTTTTTTCAACCAGACTCTCTTTTCGCATTCTATTTTCTTCAGCATCACGTGTGCACGTCCGTCACAGGGGGGATAATGATGAACAGAAGGTAGTTGTAGTGGTGAAACATCATTACCAGAGTTACGAATAAACGCGAAACATGCTGGTATGCGAAAGTATCTCAGAGGCTTAGGTCACCTATGTTCAAGTGCGACTTACAATCAAGGGCGGCCGACATTAATTTTTTAACACCATTTCGCGCGGCTTACAATCGAATATATCCGGCAGGCACAGACAAATGCGCCAAATCTTACAAGCACTTTTCACAGATTTATAGATCTGACGTGTGTAATATCCGGGAGTCTATTTCGTCAACACTGTTTACGTAGCAGTATCGGGCTTCAATGACGCAATTGTGTATTGCTTGCTTCGCTTTCCCCTCAGGTTTGAACTCGTTCCTTGACTTTTTCTCGTTTTGCGGGTCTTGGCCATGGCAGTCACACTCCTTTTTCTTGCGCTTCAGTGAACAGCGCCGGGACAACATGCTCCAACTGGTCGATCTGCACCAAATTCGACCCCGATCAAGTCCGCAACGACTTGGAAGCGATGAAACGACGGGTGGCCAAGCTGCGTCGCGAACTGTCAGCCGCAGAGATCGATCTGACCAATGCACGCTCGAAGCACCAGCGCTGGAAAGACCACTGGTAAACATCCGGTGAACTGTCTGCGGGCCTGTAACTGCTCATTCTTCATCTTTTCACGCCCGCTTAATTGACATTTCTGTGTGATAACATGTTGCATGCCTAGTAATAGCCGCTTTGCGGTTGTTTCGATCTGCCTCTTGCAATAAACGCTCGTCATCTTGAAACGAGCTGGTTGCACTCCCAAGCGCTGCTATCAAGTACCTTGGCGTGTCAATAGTATTCAGTTAATAAAGCAACCATCGTCTGGTGCTTTTTGTTGATCTGTCGACAGTTACCCACTTTACACTGCACTTGTTATCGGATTGACGCGTGAGCGATTCGTCGCCCTTGGCTTACCTTCGTGAACGCACTTGCGAACTCGATATTGGGGCGTTTTTACACTGCAGAGACTCAAAAGATTTGCTTCGTGGGTTTGTCCTATGGTATTGCCAAAGCTGGGGAATAGGTGAAAATGAAAAGGTGAAGTCTGATTTCACTACACAAAGGTGCTTTTTGTAGGTGTTGGAATCGCCGAGATGTGATTTTATTTAGTATAGTCCAAAAAATAACAGCCAGCATAGAAAATCGTAGAGAATTGCTGAGCGATGAGGTCATGAAAACCGCGTCTCATCGTAATTGCACTCTTCAAGCGACTTTAATAGAGTTTGAAAAACTTCTACAGGGGAGGAAATGGGAGTTAGTTTTTACATTGCAAAGCCACTTTGTTGATTTCAGTCACTATCATTAACCAGTCTGTTCTCTGTAGTACAATAAAAACGAGTGTCAAATACCAGGATTCACAGCACTTTGTAAGTAGAAATCTACGAACAGTAGATAGACTACTGCAATTCACCAAATTGCAATTGTAACCTATTCCACAAACTTATATGCCACATTTTATGCTACTCCATGTATTCCATTATGAACTGAAGAAATCATAGCCACATAACTGGGATACAAAGTTCTCAAAGTGTAGCTAGCCTATACTGAAGTCATCCACTTCCAACATTAGGCTACATATTTTGCACAGAGGTTGAATCACTCTACTATACCACGGCATAATGAAAACTTATTAAATCAGTATTGGGGTAATAGTCCTTCAGCCCAATATCTGATATCTTGTAACCTACCGAATAATCTTCCAATTTGCTCAACCGATTCAATTTTGCTGATTGTTTCCCTAACTAGGTGTAGTTAGCCTACAGGCAAAACTATTAAATATATTAATCCGTCATTTTTGCTACAGATTAGCTTGAATAGGCTAGTCTGTTCCACGGCAGTGGTTTTAGCATCAAACAAGTACAAAAAAGGTTGCACAAGACTTAATACAAACCACCCAACCTCTTCCGCTCGAATCCCTTATTATCGGATTCCCAACCTACCTCTGCTAGTTGGATTCGCTGAATCGCATGTGGTTGAAAACATGCGCGCTCAAGCAGCTCGATGGGACACTCACGGTCGTGCTTGAGTGATTTATGGGATTTCCAATACAATGCGAACCCGATAACAGTGCAGTGTAAAGGTAACTGTTGCCGCAAGAAAACCAAATTCGCACAAAAATCTGGTTTCAGGCAACATAAAAAAGGACACACGAAAAAGTAAACAAGCTGCAAAAATACCTTCACAAAGTTGCACATATCCAAGAGAATTAAAGGATCTTTTCAACGCTTCAACATTCTCTTTTATGGATGACGAGACTTCGAAAGATTTGCCACCGTCAGTCACTGCCTCCTACGAAGAAGCCAAAATGAGATCAACTTGTAACTCAATGTCACAACAAACAGACAATCACCAGATGGAACAAAGCAGTTCTACTGCAGTGTTTACAGCCTCGAAATATTTCGATAAAAATTGTAATTCCATCACCGACATTAAAAAATACTCGATCCTGCAATATTCAAAATACGCCGCAAGGCGACGACAGGGCAAAAGCACGAACTCGTGGCATTGCAACTGTTGCAACCTCTCCGGTGGTGTTGCGTTGATTGTGTGATTCACCACGAACGGGATGTGCGTGAAGAACAACACCATAGATATATGTGGCGCGAACAAGCAATAATATAGTGATCGTGGCGTGTAATCTCTGGTGATACTAACGATGTCAATGATTGAACGTAACAATAGCGTACGCGGAGAGTAATCATGGCATGTGAACCCTATTGTTGCTTGCTGCCACAGTGCGAAGCTTTGCGTATATGCCGTTCGGAATTTCCGATCGCAACACAACTAACAACGATGATGCTTCTTATATGACGCAAACAACGATTAACACACTGCCTACAGCCGCTTGTACCTGGAATCTGAGTGTGCGATGTTTCAAGCACTCGTTTTCCAGCGGGACTGGTTCCAGTTGTCGGAGTTGTTCGTCCAAGTCTCGCAAGGCATCCAACCGCATACTCAGCAGATGTTCCAGCTGAATGACACCAGGTGTTTTACTTCACGAGCACAGACGCATCGAATCATAATTGTCAACACGTTACCGTATTAAATTGCTTTTGAACAGCGCCTTGTTGTTCGCTTTGGCCTCCGATCCGTTCAGAGATTTTGGCGTATTCTTCCGTGCAAGCGTCGGTCTCTTCAGCGAGTTCATTCAACGCGCCTGACTCTTCTGTCAATTCAAACGAAAACTTACGATGCTACCAATGAGCAGTGTGGCTCTACCACATGACTGTATTCACATCCAAGTCTAGCTTGCCACAAGAGAAGCACACAAAGCAGATTACGCCAAAGAAAATTGCCTGTGGGAAAAATGTGAACCTCAACGTACCGAGCAACGACGGCAAGTCGCCCTTGATTTTGTTGAGGGTTTCCACCAGTGGCTTGTGCTCTGCGTGCTTATCGCCAAGGTTCTGAAACAAGAAGATCAAGCAGAAGCAGTTGAGTTTTTTGCCACAATCCAGATTTCAGGCACTTTTAAATTGTAAAAAATTCCTCGTCAAAACAGCCATACTAAACATACACAACTAGACATACCTTCAGAGCAAGCAGGTTGTCATCCAGGACACCGGCATTGCTGCTGCGCTTTCTCAGTGCATCGAGTTCACCAGCAGCTGTGGCAAACCACTGTTTAAGCGCTTCGCGAGCTTCGTTCCACTTGTCACACATCGACAAACCCACTGAGACTTTTTCGACACGACCTGTCAATGTTGACCTCACGGCACCGACCCTGGATTGATAAGCTTCCAGTGCAGCCTAAATTGAACAAGCAATAAGTAGTGTTTCTGTACTTAACCTTTCGGATTTAACCAAACTTCTACTTTGCCTTGCACAGGAACATTTTTATAATTGCAGTATTCGAGCTTCTTAGTGTTAAAGAAAATATATTTATGCCCTTGGTTTGACCCTGAAAAGGAATTGACTGAAAGATAAGCCCGCGGTAAACGACTACCCGTACCTCAATTTCGCTGAAATGCGGATTGGTCACCTTTGAAGTGACTGCCTGGGCCTTCCGATCCAAATCAGCAGCTTGAAGATCAACTTTCTTAGCCAGATCACGAAGAGTCTACGCGAATATAGAAATGTCCTCATTACAGTATAATGAAAACTTTTGATGCTCTCCGGCAGCACTGATAATCGCAACTGGTGCACAGTGGAGCAGTGGAAGAACCGGATCAGGAGCACTACAGGTGGAAAAGGGGGCGTAACGATTTCGCATTTCACGTTTGTCGCGTTTAGCAATATCGCCGAAATGCGTTATTGCAACGCCCTTACCACGAAACATGCGGAAGATTTTAGCCCACTTTTCAAGCAAACCTTCTATTTCCTTTTAATGGATAAGCTGTTGATCTTGTAAGCGGCTGGAAGAGTATACCGTGTTTGAATTTAGGAGTGGTAGGCAAAAATTCACCAAGTACCAGGATACATTCACCAATCTTCCACAACACTTCATTCAACAATAAGTTGCCACGACAACGCAACCGACCTTTTTGTCAGCTCTTTTCGCGGAGAGGTCACTGGGGGTCAAAGCGGTGATGACGCAGAAGCTTTCAACAACTGCTTCGAGTTGTTCCAAATCCGTAGAAGAGGTTTTCAAATCGTCGTGAAACTGTAAATAACGTAATCATTTATTGCCAAAGTGCGGTGTAATATAGAAGCAAGTTCTTCGCACCCAACAACAGTAACGCAAATTCACAACAAACTGACATTGAGGCTTTCGGTTCAACATCTGCCGAAGACTCTCTCGTCCTCACACCACACGTACAAAAGGGCTAAAGCGACTGTTTTTTTCTGATGTACATAAACGGTAAGGCGGCGATCCACTTGAAAGCTTCTACTTTACTTTTAAATGCCATAAAATGACTTTCCACTCATTTCTCGGAATTTGCTGACCACGTGGGAACTTCTCTGTTAGATGCTGTTCGACTGTAGCGGAAGCCCACTGTTTTGACTGACGCCCCTCATGCAAGGGCCGCTAAAGTTTACAAGCTATATGTAAGTTACGGAGTGTCAGGTACGTACAGACTTCAAAGCGTCCAGCAGCTTTTGCAAAGCGACTTTGTGTTGGTCGATGCTCTTGAGCAGAGCGGCATGTTGCGCATCACATTGTTTGTAGAGATTTTTCAAAACATGAGCTCCCCACCACATCGACACTGACGTCAGACTGGACACGGAGCTTTTGATGACTTTCAACGGCTCCTCGAATCGAGCTGGCTGTGACTCCTGTTAGGACATAGAAAGTTCTGGAATGAGACGACGACGCTAAAACTTAACGAAGCTTGCCAAGCTCTGCCATGTAACTGTGAAAAAGTTTCAGTGACACAGCGATCTCACCTGAAGAGCTCCTGACAAGTCACTGATGTTGATTTTCCTCAGAACATCAAGTTCAGCAAACCTTTTGTTCCAGGAGCTCATGGATTCGGAGAATTGTTTCTCTGTTTCCTCCAACTTTTCTGATACTTCCAATTTTACTTTCAGTTTACTGATGGCAGTCTCGACACTCTTGGTAAGTATACTGAATTCCAGAGCAAGGTTGTCTAATTTTTCATGAGCCTGCAAAACGCAGTGACTTGCATATTCACACAAGTTGGTTGATATTCACCAAAACACTGCAGACAACGACACCAAGTCTTTCAGTGAGTAAAAAAATTGCACGCAGTGCTAGAACTGCTAACATATGGTGCTGAAAAGAGCAAAGCCTTAGAGGGTTGTGGATTTTTAAAAAACTTACGCTTTGTGTATCGTCGCCTGGACACTTTGTCAAAAATTCTCTTCCTTGCTTAACTGCCTCATCGAGTTGCCCATATTTAGCGTTCAGTTGCTCCAAAATCAACTGAAAATAGTTAAAGTTGTTGTCTCGTCACTTACACCACAGCACTTTATAGAGTTTTATTCATGCACTCCTCTACAATGTTAAGCAAGTACTGTTAAAACGAACCGAGTATTTCACCAAACTTGTAAAATGCAAATCCCTGAATCAGCTAAAGTTGCGAACCCACTGTGACGTTCCATGTCATTTACCAACAAAATGTCCAACCCTATATTTTGCTGCTTGTCATAGTATCACGTAGAAACGCTTAGGAAAGCCATGCTTCTTTTACGCGAAGATTGGCTAATGTCAATCATAAACTTCGCACAACATAAAACATTGGCAATAATAGACAAAAAAAACAAATTGCGGTTTTACTGCAGCTGGAGCAAAACAACCAGACGATTTCCCAACATATTTTTGAAACAACAGAGCTTCTTCAAATACCTTGCATGCTTGAAGCACTTTTCTGATGCAGACAGGCCGTGCGTCGATCAACGATATGTTCCCATTCTCATCCAGCCATCTCGACATCTTTAGTTTGTTCTCAGCCAGAAAAGCAAACAAGTTGAGCATTCGTTCCGTGAACAAATGCGCAAGGTTCTTGTTGTCCTTCAGAATCTTACAACGTCCAAGGATCATGAATCTGAGTTGCTCGAAAGCTGCCTTCAACCCCTCGATATGATTGTCCAGTGACTGCGACAGGGTTTCATCGTCAGCCATTCGTTCCTTCAGCGGAGTACGTTCTATTTCTGCTAACATCGGTTCGTGTTTGTCCAACTCCACTTTCAAAGCCTGCGGGAAAAAGCTGCATTAAAATCGGGCAACACACGCGGGGCGAAAACCGCCGATCAGCGCAGGTAAAAGACGGTATCTTGTTGGCAAGCGGGCGAAACCAGAAGGATTTTTCTTGCCTGCTGGTGTTCAATCTCGTTTTCTATCCTGTCTTTGACGGAGCCAGCAAATATAACATCTGCTGACTGCTTGTCCATCTTGTCCAACCAATCCTGAATGCTTTTGCATGTTGCTTGGAACTGACCTGCCTCAGCGGTGACACAGGTCAGGGTGTTGGTTCTGAAAAGCAGAGGCATCCCGACTTAACGACAGCCGCAACCAAAAATATGTAATACTGCAATACGGGGGTTGAAAATTTTATCACAAGCAGGGATTCGCGAGTTAAAAAGAAAATTGAAATGCACAGCATGGTGCGTGTGTTCCTTTTTTTCTCATCAAGCCGTGAATTCTTGTTTCTGAGAAGGCCCTCTCTAATGGTAAAATTTTTATTTTTACATCTGAGACGATTTGCGACGTCTTTTTCACAATTGCTTGCAACACTTAAGCACCTTAGATGGATACTAAGCAAATTAGAAAATGAAGATTACTGTCGTGCAACAACGGTTTGCGTGGTTTTCCAAAGCATCTCTCATTTTTGCCGGAAGGTGAGGGTTTTCAATCAGTGCCCAGCAGAACACAACAACCTTCAGCAGTAAATAAACAATCTCAGTGAGTTAGTCAAACAACAACATCTTTCAGACAAACTGCAAAAACTCACAGAGAAAACTGGGAGCATCTGAAACAAGGCAACGGTCTGATGATGAAGCACTTACATCGCTCTATGTTTAGAACTCCATCCGGATGCTGTTGTGCAAACATGCAAAAACTTTTCGAAAAAGACGCAGACACCTCAACAAATTTTTACCTTCCAGTAATTTTTATCCAAGCGCTATCCCAGCGCTTTTTCAGATCATCGATTTTATGCCATATTTCATCAGATTTCTTTGTGTTGGATGAAGCCACTTCTTGCACAAAAGCCAGCATCATTTCATGTTCTTTCCTGAACATTTGTTCCACTGCCTGCAATAGCAGCACAAACTTGGTTTAGCTGGCTGAAGAAAAAGAGAGCAGACTTATACCAGAGAGACTGCGAATCCAAACAAGGCCTCCATACAGATAATTTTAGGTAGGCCTTTTTCAAAGCATGCTCCGTAGGAAAAATTGTTTGTTTATCGCAATGGATCTAATACGACTGCCCTGCTTTCGGAAATACAACACAGAGAACTGATGAACACAAGCTGAACGTAGCATTTTTTACAATGAACGTCAGTCTTAGTTATGACCTTTTATCGCAAGCAACAGCGTATAAATTGCTTGCCTTATGTTCTTTCAACTGCATCGTTACAGCTAAATACTCCCAGGACGGATGCTGTTGCTTGGCAACCAGCGCCTCGGCGTCATCCAACCAGGAAGACAAAGAGGAATAAACGTCATCCCAATGCCCGCTGTTGATAAGGCACTTCTGTAGTCTTTGATCGTAATCGGTAACCTAAACGAAAATAGGAAATCATCAAAGGCTAGTGATGAGAATACGCAATTAACCTATTTGTAAATGTATCAATCAAAGCATTTGCCTGTTAAACGCATTGTTTCCATGCAAATAGGTGATGTAGCATAACAGTGGCAACCGCAAATACACTAGTTTTTAGAGTGCTAAGACAATGTTCGAAGATGCTTGGTGTGTTTTTGTGGCAACAAACGAATAAAAATCGAGTGGGACCGAACCTTCAATAAAGATCTTTACGACATCAATAATTAAGATTCCATGCTTTTGCACAAGGCAATCATTAAATTAAGTAGAAAAATCATTTCGATTTCTTTTATTCGTTTTGCACGTCGCCCGATTGGATACATATAGTTAAATTGTTATCAAATACAGTTCGGAACTGCACATGAAACACGCGACGTACCCATTGGTTCAGTTCGAACCACATCTGTTCCATCTGATTGATTTTCTTTTGAATGTGGTGAGTTGGCACAGACGGATGGGCAGTATAGATTAGAGAGCAGCCAACGTTGCTGACACTTGTAAGGTCAGAGTGAAGCTGACTGAGCGAAGACCGGCGTAGATCCTGAAATGCAAAGCATTTCAATTTTTAAACTCCACATCGCTTGAAAGCCCCACTTTTTTTCAAAGAAGTGCGTTTTCCTTTCAAATTTCTTCCCTAAAGAGATAACAGACACTTCCTATCTGTTCTCAAACAAGTGGGTAAAGCACAAAAACAATCTACGCCAAACTTGCTGCACGCCGCCGTGGATGGTTGGAATAACATGTCGCTGTCTGGCGTTGCTTCCCACATCAGTGCGATTTTCAGGCACTGTGTATCAGAAGTTTTTTTTATCAATACAGATGACTGTAATGGATGCCAGGCTTGAGTCTGAAATGCACTTTTTCCGAGATGGCTGAAATGAAAGTTCTTGCCCATGAAATGCTGCTTCAGGTCGAGCCGAGGCGGGAAAGTGAACAGTCCACCAAATCAGCTGCCAAGAGCCTAAAGTTCGCATAGGTGCGTGAACTCGCAGTCGCACCAAGGCATCTTATCCTTGTTCGATCAAAAACGGGTAAAAAGCTCTGCTGATAAGCGCTGGTAACCGTAACGCAACGCTTTCTACGAACCAACATGCTGGTTGACAGTTAGGGCTTACTATACTGCAAAGCACAAAACATACCTTTGTAATAACGAATTTATAAAAAACAAGAAAAATGTGCTTCCTCATGAAATTTAAAGTAAAATTATCACATGCTAACTCCGCTGGTTGCACTGGTCCGTTCATAAATATAGAGTACAGGAAAAATACATTATAAAAGCATCGGAGTCATTCCTGTAAAACTTTGAACTCACTCAATATATACACAAAAACTTTCATTTTTACCTGTAATTCAGACTGCAATTTTCGCAACTCATACGCGTTTCCAGAAATTTCGTCACGTGCTTTGACGTTATCCATTACTGACGCCAACTTGTCACACAAACGGTCACTGCTTTTATTGAAGTCGCTCAATCGCTCCAAAGTGCTTTCCACAGTGTCATGCCTGGCTTGGAACGCATCAACCAGACGACGGGCACTCCGAACGACAGTCTTGATCTGAAAGATAAAAAAATTACAGTTTAGCGTCAAAATCACTCTTGACCATGCGCGAAGCAGATTTTGAGCTGGTTTATTTGCGGAATTAGTGTACTTGAACACTTTTTTACGTATAAACCCGCGGCAACTTCACACGGGCTTCTGATTACTACCGTATTTCACAGCTCACGCACTACGAAACTAAAGTTATCTGTGCTCAGCAGGAAATTGTTTTCTCACAGGATATTTAGATACGATTGGCAAAATATATTCCTAATGCTTCATCAGAAGACGATGAAATCCTTGCAGCGTGATTCAGCTTGCAGTTTTCACCAGAAGTGCGTCATGCGAAGAAGGGCAATCAGAACAGAAATTTAGAGCAGAAGACCAAACGACCTCAAACAACGAGTCCAATCTTACGTCTTTTTCAAGATACGTAATTCCGGGTTGAGTTGCGCAGTGCTCAGCATACGTAGAGCGTAATTCATCAACATCCCGCAGCAAATCCTGGCCCGATTGCAGGGCAGATAGACTTTGATCGAGCTGATCTGTGAGCTTTTCGTCGCGAGCAACCGGCTCAAACGTGTCCAACTTGTTCTCGAGATCATGTAAACGCTCACTCATCGCATCAAAGCTTCCCTGCATCAAAACCATGCAACAGTCTCCAATCCAACTGATTGGTCTATTCAAAGGTGACGCAGTCGAATCAATCAGCAATCTTTTTAATAGGTAATCGATTTCACGTAAAATTACGCATCCTCAATCCTGAAATCTGTAAGCAAAAACTTACGAGTGAAATGCTGAAAAAATAAAGCAGGTGCAGAGAAAGCTAGCTATTCTTAGACTGAATCAAAACACAAGCTGCCACAAGCAACAACTGTAAAATAGGTCGTTCTCACACAGCTGGTTTCAATAAACCGCAAAAACTGATGCTAAGCGATATTTGTGTTACCATTTATTTCGTCTAAGAGTAGCTAGCTTTCTCTACACCTGCTTGATTTTTTCAGCATTTCACTCGTAAGTTTTTGCTTACAGATTTCAGGACTGAGGATGCGTAATTTTACGTGAAATCGATTTCCTAAAAGATTTACTGATTGGTTCGACTGCATCACCTTTGCGTAGACTAATTACTTGAATAAAGATGTGTGAAAATCCGACTCGTCGCAAAATTTGTAAAGCAGACATCTCCAATGAAATGCTTTGTTGTGAAAGAACACGGAAAATGCAAATTGGAAGGAAAACTCCTTACAGAGCACCAACACTGCATTTGCATCAGTAAATTTCAATGACGAAAGGTTTGATAAACAAGAAATGTTGCAAACAAAAGTGGTCAACGAAAAAATGACGGTTGTCATCCAAGCATTCAAACTGCGTACAATAAATTAAAAACTAAAAAAAGTATTTGAATTGTTGGAAAAAATTAAAAGCATAGCAACCTCAAACTGTGCCAACTGATCAGATGCGACTTTCAGCTCAGTCAAAGCAGCTTTCAAGTCTCGGTATCTTTGGGATATTTCATTCGCTGTGTCACTGACGTGGTCGGGCGTCGTTCCGCTCGACGGACATGCATCGTCAACTGTGTCACGTGACAGAACTTTAGCGAAATCGCACAGTTCTGCCACGTGCTGTGCCTCCTTTTCCAAAACCCGTTCGACTTCCTACGAAATAGTGAAATTAACGCTAACGTGCGGATTAGTGTGAGTTCAAGACAGTGCCCGGTGGCAAAAATCCAATCCGTGCAAATGGAAATTAGAAAAAAAGGTGCGTTTCATCAAGCGGTGCATTGATTGTTGGCATGCCACGGCGTCGACTGACCTTGTACAGGTGCTGCTGTTTCTCAGTGAGGCCCGACAGTTGTTTGGCAAACTCCATCTGTTCCGCAGCTCCATCCAAAGCCTTAGTGGTGCTCTGCGCAAGTTCATCGAACTTCGAAAGTTGCTCAAGTCGTTCTTCCATTGATTGTTGCATTTCTTTCATTTCTGCAAATAATTTGCGCAGTGAACGTCCTGATCTACTTGAAGAATTCTACGGTTACCTTTACGTGATCAAACAACTGCTTTCGTAATCAGCTTTTCGAACATTATAAACAGGTAAAAGCAAGTGGAGACGCGTTGCAGCAAAAGTATGTCAAGTCAAGAAAATAAATCTCAGACGTTCACCAGCGATAGAAGAGCCGGGGATGGGGAAAGTTTTGTGCACTGATGCTAAATTTCAGCAGCCTATAGGTCTGCGTACGCAGGCTCACAACTTCTTGAGGATGTAGATCAGCAACCAACTTTTTTGCACTTTTCTCATCCTTTTTCTAGTTATGCCGCTGCCTCCAGAACTCGACCAAAATTGACCAAACGCTATGGGGAGTACATTAACAGCAGCCGCTGTGAATTCTCATGACTAGTACCTGCTTCTCAAAACCCTTGGCAGCATAAAAACGATCAAAAAATTCGAGGGATGCAAAGCCAAAAACAAATTGGTTGGGATCACTGAAGTTCGTCGCAGTTTTTACCCTGGGAGCTTTGCCAAAAAGAAAGAATGGTCAAGTATGCGGCGTTTGAACCGGTGCACCATTATTTGTTAGTAGCCACGAAGTGAGATATGAATTACCACAAAACGCAATATCTCCAAAGATTGATTCATTGCTTACGGGGATAATTCGGGAGATGCACGTATTGCTTTTGTCACATTTGCACAAGACGTGACATTGCAGCTGACCACCGAAGAAATCGAAATAAGAAAACACATTGATTTTCTGAAAAATAACCCACTGGTTTGATAAACCTTGCCAGGGTTGTGATGGTTTGGTCTTGTTGACCGATACGACATTTTGAGAGCAACTATTTCAACTGAATACCGAGAGCGAACTTCTACTGTATTCTGAGAGACCCTTGGAAAAATTTGAGAGACCTTCAGGCCGTTAGCAATTAATTGTGAACTACTGGCATGACAGATGTGTATGTACCGCACTGCTTTACCTTTACCGACATTTAAAGTGTTTTACAACATAGCGCCAGAAAGCAAGCTCTACTAGAAAACTAAGAGGCCTTGCTAAAAGTGCTTATCACGAATCGCTTTAACAACAGAGCTTGGGACGAAGACCTGCCAAGTGCATGAAAAACAATGTACAGTCACACGAAGTTTAACTCAAGCACTCTGCATACAAAAAACACCAGTCAAGCAAATGGAGGGGTTTTTGCAATCCCGACAACAGGCACGATCATTCAACTGTGGCGAATGGTGGCAAAGCTAATGCGAAGGATTGCCGGTGAGGATCAAGAAACAAGTCATTACCTTGAACGAAATCGACAAAATGTGACAAAGTTTCCGAGACGAAGCAGAAAGGACGGTCATCACAATCGCACTGTTGCTTGACGGAGTCGAGCAGTGATGACGTAGTTGCGGTTTTGGGGTTTAAGCTGTCGGCTTCTTTGAGCAGCTCCTGGAGGATAAAATAAAATTGGGTGCAAATCAGGTCACTCCTTCACGGACAGGAACACGTTCGAAGAGGCGCTGACTGTAAATTGAAGGGTTCTCGGCAAGAAAAATGTGTTAAAATATAACCTTTGGTAAGCGGTCGACGCATAATCGCCTCCATTTCCGCCGTTCCAAAAACTACTTTCCGAAGACAGTCAGGAGGAGTCCAGCAAAACCTTGCAGTTTTGCAGTGGAGGGACTTCTTGCAGTGCAAAACATGCATCGCCGTGGCAACAAATATACGTTTAAACGCAAAGAAGATTTCATATAATGCAGGACGAGCTCACTTCCAAACATTTGAGACTTGACCGAAGATCTGAAACGTCCACGGAATCGGGTTTGAAAACGGTTGACTCCACCCGTTCGCACGTTGCTTCAGTCCAAGCAGACATTTCGCTGCACAAAGCACGCATCTCACGGATGCTCTCCTCCAACTTCCGCAGACGCGATTCCAGTTCGTCTGAACGGAAATCAGAAGTTGTTTTCAAAACCGTTTTAAATGCACTGCGTGAACAAACCGGTAAACATGGCTGATGGCGATCCTGCAGTGGGACCTTAAAAACTTTAATGAAGAGATTTGCAAGGTTAGGATCGATAACGTGAGCAATATTTTAGAGGCAAACTTCTTACCAAGCGCTTTCTCCGCTTGATTCATTGCAGCGTCGACTTCAGAGGACGCTTTCTTCATGACATCTTGTGAAACAAGCCCCAGAGAAAGAAGTTCGTCCATCAAAGCTCGACACGATTTTGCTTTGTCGTTGTAATCCTTGCAAACGAAGTTGATATAATATTACAAGCATTTTTTCAGTAGATGAGGCATCGCACTGAAACGTTTGACACAGATACTGCAACCCAGCAGCAAGTCTTATGGGAACGGCCTGGTGCGAACTTTGACCTTCTCTAAGACAGTAATAATTTCGGCTTCGACCTCCATTCTGTCAACCAACTCACACGAAACAAGAATAAAAAATCAAGCAGATGAACTTAAAATGCAACACATAAAAATCCTTTCAACTGATATCATTCTATGTCGAGAAGAAAGGCCACTAAAATGGGTGTAACATTGCCTTCCAAGCGTTCCGTCGCCCTTGCTGGATGCAGTTCTGCTTCTCAACTCACCGCAAGGTCCCCATTCCTTGTTCGTTCAATTTTATCGAAATGTTGCTTGAAATTGTCGGGTTCGCCAATTTTCGTCGCAGCGAGATCCTCACACATGGTGTCCGACCAACGCACGATTTCTTCCACCATCGCTTGAATCGATTTCACTGTCGTGACAAAACACAAATAACGCAATCTGCCAAGAAGCGATGCTGCTGCCGCCTCGGCTGCTTTCTCGATAAACCGATCTCAGGTTGTTGACAGCGGGTACCAGGAACAAAAAAAGAAACACTTACATTTCGCGATCGATTCCGCGTTTTTCGTATCCATGTCGCGCAACTCGTCACTCAAAGCTTTCCAGCGCTGGGAAAGTTGATCATATTGTTCGCACAGCTCTGGAAGTTCTGATGACAGGTGTTCAAGATCGGACAGACTGGACTTGTGGTTCTCAACGTCTTTTTCCAACGCCTGAAAACGTAACCATGTTTCTAAGCCAGTAGTCAGTGCGTTCTTTTGATGAGCACTTTCAGCGCACGATGTACACAAACCACAGTCACACAATCCTGAACACGGCAAATTCTTGGTTGGTTAACACTTCTGTCAAAGGTTCAGGGCATTGCACTATTTTTTCAATTTCTGCGTAAGGACGTGTCAGTGGTAAGGCTAGCACAAAACATTCTTCGCAGAGTTCCTAGGAGCAAACAGCAGTCTGTTGCATTTGCAAATGTCTACGTGATTGTCAATGAAAGGAGATTTATCATTTAACATGATGTTGCAAATCAGTTATGTCATTCCTGCTATGTAACCTACGGTAGACGCAGGTCTTCATTTCTCACAAAATATCGACAAGCGTGATGGGATGGTGTGCAACAAACGCAGCATCAAGAGTTAGCAATTGCTTAAACAGATACGATTAACGAACGACAGACAAGAAAAAAAACACAGCGACTTTTACGTTCATTCAAAAATATGAACCAGGAGCTGAACTCTTTTTCTAAAGTCATGTCTCCAACAAAAAAAACACAAATTGTTAAAACTTCAAAAATTCCCACTTTCAACTGCGTGGCCCGATTTTCGAGTGACGCCACGTCAGAGCAAGGTGTTTTCAACATGTCCATGATGGTCCGCTTGTCCTGCAGCCACTCATCGAACCGCTCGTGCTTGCCGATGAACTTCGATTGCGAGTCGCACTTCTTCTGCAGCAGCTGCACTTGCTGCTTCGCGTCGCGCAGCAACCGGTTCCAGCGGGAGGCTGTTGTGACATCACAATGATTAGCACGATTTCGCACACAGGTCGAATTCCAAAAAAATCCTCACTGATATCATCCAATCTGGCCTTCAGTTCGTCGGCGCCGTCGGCATCTTGGTACGAGTGTAGAACGACGGTGACGCTGGTGTTAAGCTGGTCGTGGGCTGGGGAATGTTGCTGCAGAGATCCTCTCCATTCCTGGATGTTTAGACGAAAACGATCAGCACTCCAAAACAACGTGTAATCGACCAGCAACTTCACAAAATCAACCCTGTTCAAGCGCTTACCGAATGTTCGTTCATATACTGTTGTAGCAGATCCAGTTGCGCTGAAGATAATTTTGACTGCCACGTCTCCTCTTCCGCTTCCAACCGTTCCACTACGGATCCGAAAGACGCGAACTAGAAACAAGGCGAGGTGACTCAGCACCAAAGTCAAGAAGCAAGAGTTGGTAAATTCTCAGCGAGCGGCAATGCACTCAGCTCACCATAGACTCGATCTCCCCGAGCCTTGAGGACAAGCTCGTTAAATCCTTCTTCACGTCCATCAAATGAGATGATATGTCGGCGAGAGATTTCCGAGCATCTGATATTTCTATGGAAACAAATGGTAAGAAAAGTTTTAATTTGACTCCTTGAGGCCAATACAATTTTTCCACATGCTGCGATTCTTGCCTGTACAGCCGTTTACACGATCTCCATTCATCAGATGGTCTTCCAAATACAAGGAAACGGAGTACAACGCCGTAACTTTAGGCTGGTTTTTGAATTCATCCACATCTTCCAGAAAACTCTATGAAAATCGGGCAAATGTTGCGCGGCACTGTCGTTCACTGAGGTCGTAAGGTCACCTGGTCAAAACAGCTACTTACTTCGGTAGTTCCCAAGTCTTCGTTCACTTTCTTCATTCTCACAGACTTGATGCGCGCAGACAGATACGTCCAGCACTTGGCCATCCACGCTCGGAGCTTCAACAGCAGTTCGAGCAACCTTTCGAGTTCCTCCTTCTCTTTGCTCAGCGCTTGTCTCTTGTCGCAAACCTTCTGCTCGGCTTCGCTCCACGAAGATTTCAACTTCGCCAAAGCTTCAGTGACGGGGGAAGAATCGAACCGACAACTGACGAGAAGCTCTTCGCCCACGTTGATCGCTGACTGGTATTCCGCCTTTTCGGAACTGAAGACCTGGTCGATCGTTTGTACTTTCTGCAAAAATTCAAATAAATGTTGTTTTTCGAATACGGTTGGCACAACACACTTTTTCTGAAAAAGGAAGTCCGCTTACGGATTTCACTGAATTAATTAAGCGTTCGCCCACACGCAAAAACGCGAGATTAGAATTATTTTGGAATCAAGAACCGAAAACTTAAGCTTTAAGTTGGTAGATAAATCTTAAACACGTGGCCGGAATTGTACGGTACTGTGACGAAACACTGCCAACAGCGTTAGGAGAAATAGAAACACCATCTTTGCGCTTCCATACATGAGCAAACAATAGATACGCACGTACATGCAACCTATTGCAACATCTTTTCTTCCAGATAGTACAAATATAAACGGTGTCGTCGTTACATACAGATCGGAGAAATACTTCAAACGTCAAAATATTTTTTCCCTAAATTTGAAGATCTGCTCTTTTAGCTTTTATACAACAGGAGCGGGATTCACTTTTTTGATGTGTTGCGGAGACATTGGAAGAATTATCAACAACCATCAATCTAGCAAGGCATGTTTTGTTTCAGAGTGTTCCCCTCTTTCTGGCACCCTACCACCGCTGAGAGTACGATTCAGAAGTACACATGATATCAGGAAGCTGCTGTGGCAGGTTCATCGTACGTACAATCATTGCGTCGGTACGGTTTGTAGATTGGAATGTAATTTCACGTAAATTTGAGACGTTACCATCGCCAATGCGACTTTAATAAACAAAAAATAAGAAATCTTCGGAACTCTGCAAATATTAATTCCGACCAAATAAATCCGAAATATTACAGACGCATAGCAGTTGTTAATTGTTCGCAACACCAAAGGGAATGGACATACGTCCATGAACCGTTTAAGAAACTTTGTGCGCGTCTGTTTCCACCAGTTTTTCGTAAACTGGATCATTTGATCCAACAGCTTAGCGCCGCTGGTGACGTCCTGCCTCTTTACAAGCGTTTCCATCTTAGCTTCCTTAACGGAAACATTGTGTACGGCGTACAGCAGCCATTTGCGCCTTAAAGCAAGTTCAAGTAAAGTTTCGACCTTAAGCTTATCTTCAATTGAAACAAGCTGTTGGTTGACTTCTTCCAGCCTGTCCTCCCCACTCTTGTCATTCTGAACTTCAGTCGCTCGCAATTCGACTTCCTGTCCGCTCAAAACCTTCTCGCACGAAGAACAATTATTTTCAAACGTTTCGAGGCTTCCGAGCGCCTCGTCGAGATGGCTGTGCCAACTTTTGACATCGTGAACTAAGTTTGTGTGCCTGAAAAGCATTTTAAGAACCCATTACTTTAATTATAATAACACTGCCAAGAGACAAACGTTCAATGAAAAACAACATATTTACCTTTTCACACGGCAAGCCAACCGCAAATTGCACTCACACCCAATAAAGGCATTCAGCCATACAAATACGAAGAAATCGACTTTTAAAGTTCTACTCATGTGAAGCAAGACGTACAGTGCAACTAATCCGTCCATCCGCTTTTTGAGTGAGCTCCCAGCATCAGCGCCGCCAGAGCCGAACAGATGAACACACTGTTGCCGGAGTTCTTCAACATCAGACCCGACCTTGTCAAGCGAGTCCTCGAACTCCTGTTTAAGTAAAATATTACAACAAAAGCAAGTTAAACGCGATGCAACTTTTGTCTGAAATTGCACCGTTCGATGGAAAAATTCGAACAGCATTTGCATGGAAACATCAGGATTACTTCATAGCTCGACCCGTGTTGTAAAACTTTCGACTCTTCTGAAATTGACAATTTAAAGGCACAAACCTGCATTTTTTCGATTTTGCCTTTGACGTTGGAACAAGAAGCGGAAGTAGCGTCCTTGCTCTCTTCGTACTCTTTTCGTATGGATTCCAGTTTTTTAAGCAGTTTTTCCAACTTTTCTGAAACGTCCTTCGCCTGTTCCAGTGTTGCCTGGAGTCTCTCCGACAGATTCTGGGCTTTGCCGACGAGCGCATCATACTTTTGTGTAGCACCGTCTGCCGCAAAAATGGAAGATATTCAAAATGTTGCGACAAATAGGAACGATCAACGATTGAAGTTTCAGTTTACCCAGTTTCTTTTCCAAAGTTTCTTCTCGTTCAAGGTGTTGATAAACCATGGATGGACAGGACTGCAGATCTTTTGTACAGGCGGCGAAACCGTCAACCAACTCCCTCCCGTCATCGGCTTCAGCCAGTAGCTCGTCCGCAAGTTTGACCTGTTCCTGTGACGTACAGAAACATCACTTTTTGTTCAGATCGCTTTCCGGTGGAAAGGGGGACGCTTAGTTAAGCTAACAGCTGGAGTCCCGCACTCCGGTGCAGCTCAGCAAGTACATCATTGAATTTCGTTGCACTGCATGCAACACGCCATTGGTTTGGTCATCGAGTCTCTTGCAAGACCGACCAGACCACGGGTGCATAACCTTTTCGCTATTGCCGGCCGCATTACGTTTATTTTTACAAATTACGGCCGCCAGTGAGTTCAACAAATTTTTTAGCATTGCTTCTGTTCTGCTTCCACACTACACGTCTGTTCCGCCGTTTTTCTGCTATATATCCTCATGCAGTAGACAGAGTTTTTATTAATGCACTGTCCCCATAAGTTACATTAAATTACATGTGAACGGCCGCTCAAACTTTTATCGAAGGCCGCGTGTGGCCGCCGCAGGTTATGTACCCCTGGATCAGTAGAACAGCCAAAACATCAAGGTCAAATGAAAAATGACATCACGTCTGACCGCACCTCTAACCCTTTCCTACATAACAATCGTCTTCCCTGAGCGCAGTTCAAACGACACCTGTCAAAATTTAGCATGAAGTGGACAAAAGAAGCGAAAATTTTGAACAAGTCATTCATACGCAGGATCGCACTAAACCCACCAGTAAAGCACTGGGCTCTATAGGTACGGGGTGCGAGCATGCATCATCAACTTGCTGTTCATGTTGGGACAACCACGACGTGACCTCTTTCAGCTTCTTCTCGTAATCGCCAAGAAGAGATTCCTGTAAAATCAAGCGTTGGCTGTGACAGTGTTTTATTCAACTCGAGGCGTTGTGATAACGCCGGCAAAGATAAAGTGACGTGAACGACATACAACGATCAAGTCTGTGTTTGTCGTCACCAGCCGTTAGGATTTTTGCGTCTGAACAGTTGCGCTTACGAATCGAAAAATTGCTTGCCCCCCAGTTCCTCAGGAACGCAGAGCTACAATGCCACGAAAGCGAGACACGAATAAATCGTTGCATTGCGAGCAGTTTACATCCGGTCTCTACGTCGTCTTGTGATAGTAAGCCCTTGAACCCATTAAATTATGCTCTTGATTCGTGAATTCACCGATTGACAGCCAAGTTCCCAAAATCGGAGGATCTATTATCTGTAAGGAATTTATCTGATTTCACTAGATACAAAAAATTTCAAACTCCTGGATTCCCAAAAATGAAAGTGGCATTTCGTCAACAGTGCAGTGTCTATATTACGTTGCGATCTTCAGCTGGATTTCTTCACTATTAGTGAAAAAATGGACTCATGTTTTTCGTGTGATGTGACTTTCAAAAAGATCTGCCAATTCTGTACATAACATCGGTTGGCACGTGATTGTTAATCGAAAATATCATTGCGTTTAATGCAATTTCAAACCTAACTTTCACCATGATTTGATAGATTTTGGAAGTTGAATGTCATTTGCAATTTAAGTAACATAAGTCTTGCAACAAAGGCTTCAGGAGGGTGGCAAATAATCAAGATTTTGTGAAGTCCATTCTTAAAAACAAAGATAATCGTTTGAGGTACTCGAAAATTTTTCAGGCAATGAAAACATTTTAGCATATAAAACGCTCTTGTTTTGGTCTTGGCAGACACGTGCACCAAAATTAGCTTTTGCTCAGTGTTTTGACGTGCACCACAGGCGGTCCAAATCGCAAACTTGCATTTAAATTGGTTGTCCGTCCACAACTGCCGGTTACTTTCGCCTCTTGCAACGATTTGGTCGAATTCGCATTCTCCGATTGTGATACGAAAACGTGCCGATCATGTACATTCCGCTAAATTATTCATTTGGTTTTCTGATCATAACAAAGTGCAAGAATGCGTAACAACGGTCAACTGATCATGAACGTTTTTGTTGAAGGTTATAAAATCTCGTGGTTTCAGTTGCCGTGTCAGCATCCAGCGCAAATAACGTTCGTTTGCGCAGAGAAGCCCGTATCGATAGCCTTTTATTTGATGCCAGCTTCAAGTTTCTGGGTGTGTCCATACTGCCTATTGCTTCTCTACTGTATTAGTCAAACTCGTTACCCCACCTTACTTTATAAGAGATCAATGCAACCCTTCCTTTGGAAATTTGCCACAACCACATGCAGGTTGAGCAGGCATTTCGGGATAGAAAGTCTGAGGAAATCAAAGTTATGACTTATATTCCGATTCTGATTAGTGACTGGATTAATGTCAAAAATGTGTTCTGACTTACAAACACAATGGCGAGCAGATGGACAAAAGAAACTAATGATCTGTTACTGTACAGTAGTCCCCTGGATGCGAGCTGCGTTGCAGCGACGTGAATTACGAGCTACGAAAACCACGTGATAGCGGTAGCAAGTCATGCTACCGAAGTCATATTTTAATTTTCAATTTACAAAATGCGTACACTACAGCTAAACAACAAATATTTTTCTTCTGATTGGGTGTTGTGTTTTGGTAGTTGCAGGTGCAACAAGATAATTTCTTAGATAAATTGTAGGTGACAGATTTTCAATCTATATCGCAGCTCTTTTTCACGGCACTACCAGCATCGCATTACGTGATGCTAATTGTTTCCAAGAAAACAGACATTGTTTGCCACGTTGAAAGGTCATCCGGATTAAATGGTGTTCACGCTCATCTGTTGATTCACAGCTGCAAAGTTGCACTAGAATAAGCACCAGCAGTTTCGTAGTGAAGTTTGATGGCCTTGCGTTCCACAACTGTACGGGACCGCGAATAGTGAAGGAGTGCCCAACTGAATCATACATTGAATACGCGGTACAGTACTTTTGTGAAAAAGATCCTTTAAAGCAGCTATGCCCAACCCAAATGGCTTACTGAGCCAAAGGTTATGTCACTATCTTAACCGGGGCCGTACACTGAATAACATATTAATGGGGGCCGCACATTTAATGGCCTACTTTGATCTTAGCAAAATAAATTTAGTTTAAACTAATGTACTGAAAGTGCTCGAATCCTTACTGCAATGGCAACAGACGTGAACTGGTACCGAGGAGAACCTGCATCAAAAATCTCAAATTAAAGGTTATCAAAATAAGGACAGGATTTGAATATTTATAGGATACTTTTACAGTGAAACCTGAACTGGGCCACACAAAACCTTCGACTGGGCCGCGGGCTGGACATAGCTGCTTTAAAGAAACCAACAACCTTTGAGTAGAATCGCAGCACAGTAGAAACTTTGCACTGTTGACGGTCCTGCTCAGATGATTTCAACCGAATGGAGGTAATAGGTGTGGATCTCTAGTTGTGGGATGGTAACCAAATTAAACGCAGTTGTGGATTAACACGCAGAAAAAAACACTACCCATCAACACATGACAATCGGTTTTAACTTTTCGTGAAGTCACGAAAGAGGTTACCTACAGTGAGGAAGATATTATTTATGCGCAGCTGGGACTATTTATCTACATAAAGTTAAAAACGGGCAACGATAATTGAGCTGCAAATCAAATCACCGATTTAACAGCTACGCGAAGAGTACAGTGAACATGTTCAGAAGCTATAAACAGTAAGCCTGCAGCAATGTTTCCATGCACACCAGTGCTAACACCACCAGTTGAAAAGCGTGAGCCTAATTTGTTGCAGAATCGCCGTTCAATTGCAAGCTGATCAAATGAACCATCAAGGGTGATTTTACCAAGTATATGTTAGAATGTAAAGAACAGTGCTCATCCATTCTATTTAACTTCAGCGAATGGAACAGCGTCCATGCAGAGATTAATCAAAATGCTACAGTTTGCCTCCAATACCTGTATTTCACCTTGCCATTCAGATTATTACACAGCCCCGTTCAAGCCAGCAAAGTCAACAAACTGACATTCGCTTAACTTTACGATGGGGTCACTTGCGCATTGCCTGAAAAAACTAAGGCCTACTCACGATTGTTCGAGACATTATGCGAGTTCTAGGCTATTGCAATATCAGTTATCTTTGTCATGGTGAAAACTTCTCAATCGTGATTTAGCTAGGGCAAAAACAAATGTAACCAGGTAGGTGGCAATATACTTCAAGCAGGGTATTTTCCACAGCCAGTGTACCAGTGGTCTATGCAGTAAACAAGGCTGTTCCATGCTGCACTGAGTGCAGAAATTTAGCAGAAAAAAGCTTTGTTTCTCATCAACTTTTTTCTGGTGCATTCTGCATAAGGACATCACTTTCTATTGTCTCATAAATCTCTGTTTGAAGTTGTTCCGAGAGTTTATAAGGGATATTTGAAAACGTATCTATCGAAAGAAACATTTCACATATAATAATTGGACACTACTGACGGGGTAAATATTGCGCCTATGCAGTAGGCATATTCAGCTCTTGATCCAATATAGTATTAGGAAGAATGGGGAATATTTCATGATGCGCTGATAAAACAGGACCATTCCTGCAAAAAAGAGCATTAGGTCTTTTTTGAGGACGCGTTGTGTTAGTCAAGCATTATCACGTTAGAAGACAGAAGCGACTGTTCACCAAGCAACACCACCGCACCAAACAACTATATGACGTCAGTCAGTACCTCGTCGTTGGTGATCAGCATGTATACAGGAATTCCCAGGCCCTTAGTAACAAACTTAATTTTAATGAAGTTCACAGTGGTAGGCGTGTTCACAGTAGATAAACTTGCGCACTCAGTACAGGAATGATTTTCAACGTTGCTTGTGTCGCTTGGCGACAAATGATGGTGCATGTCCATGGGCGAGACCTGGGTTGCTAAAGTGATGCCACCGTCGCGTTCACACATTTCATGAGTAGCCGAGGGGTCGATTTCAGATAAAGAACGATTTTTATCACGTTGCCCGGTTTTATTTCCGGAGTCAGCTTTGTACGAACTATCGCCGTTGTTTCTCTTGGATTCTTTCAGGCTTTTCTTTTTTACGTTCGTTCCCGCAAATAAACCGTTTTTGCGTTTGCTCTGCCCATGCTGCAGACCATTGCCGTTGTTATTCCATTGCAGGTTTTCACCAACGGTCGTTTCGGGCCTTTCTTTAACTTTGACTGAGCAGCATCCGCAGGTATTTCCCATAATGCAGTCTTACTTGCATGCGGCAACAACCTACCAACAAGCACACAGTACGTACATAATCTCCACGTTAGTAGCCGCTGAAAAGATACATCTTCAAACTCAGCACACAACAGAACTATTCCCCTTGCATGAAAGCCTGAACACTTGCCTCTTTCAAATCACATGCATCCTGAGTAGTGAGCTGTTTAACGCAAACACAACTTGTACTTCAAATCTGTTTATCCGTTGGATTTCTCAAAGACTTACGAGCGTAATCTCAAATCAACAGTCACGCGCGCGCTCTAACTGAAATGCAGAAACGTGCAAGTCACAACTAACCGTTCGCCTGCTGCTACACACGCGACCACTCAGACGTTGCAATAACTGCATAGTGTCTCAATGACTACACGCTTTCCACCACTCCGATGCGCTCGACTGCCTGCGCTCTGGTTCAGCTGTCTGCCTGTCGACACAACTATGAGGGAAATAACCTGCGAGTCCCGCAAGTTATCAAACACAACCACGCTATTTCAACGACAATGCGCGTGCCTGTTTATAACACTCTGAAATCATAGTCTCGAGAGCAATTAGTGTATTCGAACGCAGCAAACAGCGATTACGAAGCAAAAAAAACACAATACACTGCTTTCAATTGCGCTTTAAGCTTATATGATATCACGAAACACACAAAGCAAGCAACATGAACCTTTAGTTGCGCTATATGCTTGAACGCGGAGAGCTGCAGTTTGTTACAGCGTATATATGTCACTGTTACGATGTACAGAACGGCGTGCCGGAAGCGATTTACAAGCCGTCAAGGCACAAAACTGTAGTGTTGACAAAAGCGAGGAGTGCAAATTTTCGTGTCTTAATTTCATTGCGGCCTCTCAGGTGCAAAACAATCCTTGGCGTAATCAATCTCTCGGGCATAAGCAAAAAATTTGGATGGGATCCAATAGCCATTAAATTCTTGTTTCACTGTTCGAAGCTTCCGCGCCTGGAGGCTCGCCTGCTCCCGATGGGACTTTCGGCTGAAAGAAAAAAAATCGTCATTGCCACAATAGGAAAATGATTAGTGGAGAATTTGTCGATAAGAGCCCATTACGCAGTAGGTTACCTCGTGAGCTGGCCAATGAACTGGCTAATGAGCCGTAAGCGGATGAGGCCTGGATTGTGAGACCGCTCGCAAGTCGAATGTTACGTTCCATGCGCGGCAAGGCTTCAAGCAAACGGAAGCCTGTGTTGTTATCAACAACTGCTTTTTCCAGGGCGTCGGCGTAAGAAATCTGCACGAATAGAAACGCAAATGATGTCGAATGCCAGTCAGAACATAGATTCATGAAAAAAAATTCGTCAAAAACGTTACGAACAGCACGTTGTGGATGGTATTTTGTGGATCTTCAATAACGCGTTTATTTCGCAAACTAAATAAATCAAATCTGCTTCAACACTAATTTTCGAAAACTTCCGAAAAAGGCGATCTTCAGCATAAAGTTTAAGTACACGCTTATGATGCACGTAAAACCAAGCGCAAAGTTGATAAATTTTGCAGTTGAAGAACAATTTTAGCAAAACGTTTCCGTAAAAATCTTAACGGCTTCATGTCTGAAAATCTAAAAAAAAATGAAAAACAACGTCACAACTGAAAGGAACAAAAAATTTAAAGCTGGGTAAGCATTTTCACAACTAAATCTTTGACAACAGCAAGTTCGTTGCTCAAAATCTATGTTGCTTTTTGTCAATCAGCTCATTCTGCTCACCGAGAGTAGATATAGCAGTAAGTCCTTTAAACCAACTCAAGAAATTATGATCTTACTTAATTTCTAACCCAACGAAAAAGCGTTCAAAGTTTATACTGATCCAAATCATCTGGAAAAAATTGGAATAAATCATACTTCACAGCAGGGTTTTTTTTAAGGAAATGCTAGGTACCCGGTATAGACCTGTAGGGGCCCGATTTCTCTGATTCTAGGGACCTGATGTTAATCTTCTCTGATTCTAAGGACCCGATTTTCAATTCTAGGGACCCGAATCGGGTCCCTAAAACACCTTAAAAAACCTGCTTCACAGGCAAAGCTCAGGCATAGAGCTGTAGTAGCAAGCACAGTGCAGAACGCAAAATCAGATGCAGAGGGAACTTAACAAACTGATAACATGATGTCTTGATGTGTTCTCTTGCGCTATAGTATTTTCGACCCCACTGCAGCCCTTAGTCTTCAGTATTTGTGACTTGAGACGAAGTCTTAAGTCACAAATACTTTTGCTCATTCGGGATCAAAAATTTGCTTCGACGCTGAAAGCGTTGAAATGAAAAAACAGCGTCTTAATCCGTACGAAGCATATTCCAAAACGTATTATAACTAGGGCAACCAATTTTTTGACCTGAAAACTTAAAATTTTGACTTTATAATTTACAAATTTATACTTTATTTTGACTTTTTAATTTTCTGCGTTTTCAATTGAAATGCAAAGCATATTCATATACAGCATTAGAAAACAAACCGAAAGGTTTGTTTTGTTGAAATGAAACAAAAAGTAGTTTATCTGCAAAATCTGGTACAGAATATTTTTAAATTATCTCGCGACTTTCAATTTCATGAAACGAACCTCGTTTATGCTTTGCACTGCGGCGATATGCTTCCACCATAAACCTTTTGTTACTTTTCACTGAGCAGTCACAGAATTTGCAAAATAATTAGTCCACCCTTAGGTGTTGAAGTAAACTCAGAAGCATGTTCATGCAGTGTACTTTTGGTTGTTCAACCTTAGGCATGATATGTTGATAAATACATTAATAACTACAGTAGAGTCAAATCTGCGAACGTCATAAAGCCAAAACACTATATTTGCATAATGGATTAAGCATTACCACAGCAAGTACTGTAAGACCACGTTTCTTGCATTGCTATGCCTAGTCTACTTAATATGCAATCGTCCAGTAGTGGGCAAAACAACATTATTATGTCAGAGGTCGCAAAAAATCCATTAGTATATCAGAATTGCAACTAAACTTGCAAAAACATGTCAAAACCTGCTGTTGTAACCTTAATAAAAATATTGACGAGAAAAAACTCTGCTGCCAGAAAATTTTGACCTAACGATAAATTTTTGACTTTTTTGACCTAATAACTTCGGAGTGCATCATGGTATCAGCGTAAAAGTTGGTTTGTGGACGTTTCATAAACTTTTAAAAAGGCAGATAAATTTGGCTTTATTGACATTTGGTTGCCCTAATTATAACACTTAGGTGTGTGCATCCATCCTACGGCATATCCTTATCAGAACCGTCGCCAGAAAGTTTTCAATAGGGGGGCTTTGCATTTCTGCGGGGGGGGCTTGACACTCTATATAGTGTTTCATGTTTAAATTTGGGAGGCTTGGAGCTTTGTTTGAGGGGGATAAGCCCCCAAAATGCCCCCCGTGGCGACAGGACTGATCCTTATGCTATCTGCGCACCCTTCCATTTCCCCGTGCATACGTAGCTAATGCCTGGAGTGTCGCTTGAAGTTAGTCACGGTTGCACAGGTAAGGTGCGGAAAACTTCGCTTTTTCTAAACTACCATTTGAAGAAAATATCGTTTAGGCGCAGCCAATACTGTCATTGCCCATTCACTGACTGGTACTTGCGTTCTTTAGAACGACGCGCGTTCGATCCGCGCGGTTTCGGATTTTCGCCGAAGTCGATCATCGCGGTTTTGCATTTTCGCCGAAGTCGATCGGCGAAATTTGCTGGGCATTGAAAAACAAAAGCATGAAATTTCTCTGCTGCCCGAGTAATGCCAGGTTGGTGTAACAACAGCATGCTTTGTAATTGTCGGGTGATGTCACGTGGGTTGACGTAAACGAACTGTACTTTTAGAGAAATTGCGAAATCGTATGATTGGTTAACTGCTGTTTTGACTTGGCAAAAAATGTATCAGTACTTTAGTTCACATGCCAACCTTCCCGCTGCAGCATTGACACTATGATTCAGCCTCCAAACCACCGAGATGGCAACATTTTAGTACGGGATCCAAAAGTGAAAAGCGATGAAGCACAATTGGTCCAGTCTATTTATATTCAAGATAATGTTTTTTTGCTGTACCCGAAGAACATCCTGTTGTAAATAATAGTTTAAAAACGAGCTGTAGGAATTGCGCAAAGTACTGAATTAAGGCTTTGGTCCGTAGAAGTCAGGGCGCTGCCAAGAAGTGCTCTTGAATATATGACGAGTTCGATGAAGTCGCGTTGCAGCAATCGCTGCAGGTAGGTCACATCAAACACGGCACACCAAGCCAACCTACCAGCCAACACACTTAAGCTGCTTCAAATATTTGGAAGGAAAAACAAGTGGACGTTAAGTGGCACGCGGTTGCCTCAGCGCGAGACGCGAACGCTCGCAGGCAGCTTTTGTAACAACGAAGCAAAAGTTCGATCAAATCAACCGTTGTGGGTCGTGATCATGGCATAAGTTGCGGTCACAATCAAGTACGCCAGCCATTCCGTTGTTCCTGCAACGCCAATGCTTTCCCCTAATGTTCAAACAGATCTTCAGCGACGAACCACACATGAACACAACGTCAGCGACAACACGTGCTTTTCTTCAATACCGAACTGAATTGTCACATAGTGCTCGCGCTGAAAGTATTTTGGCGTCAAGAATTAAACCAGTTTTGTTGCAGAAAGAACCACAGGTTTGAAGCTCCACACAACAAAGCATGAAATGTATCTCTATTATCTACAGAATTTTTAAAAACGATTGTGATTGAGAACACTGCGAGTAAAACAAAACTAGTCATAACTTTGACATCATAATTTTGGTACCGCAAGCAATAACCCAGTGTTTTGTTAAGATTTCACCAGTGACATATTATAACCTTATCGACTATCATGCTTGAAGATAACAAAATAGATGAAACGCGAGATAATATTACAAACCAATGTACAAAAAACACACATTAGAGCGTTGATTTCAAGGATTCACTGCTTGTTGTAATAGTTGATCACGACTGAACAACAGATACAGTGCATAAATGCAAAATAAAAGTTTCTGCAAAGCACTTTTGCAAGTTAACCGTGATCGACACCTGGCGACTACACAACGATGATGCAGCATTTGCACGATCTACTTAAAATTCTTTGCGGTACAACTATGGTCTTTTTACCTGAGTAAGTTAGCAAACGCCACGCCGCTTTGTCGAAACCCACAAGAAACGGGTTTGTAAAAAAAAATCTTTTCTCAACTTTTTTAACATCGATCCCTTAACGTGCGCCTTAAGAACCGCGAACATGTTTGTACAGTGAGGGTGAGACCTCTGGGCAAAGCCACCAGCTTTCTATATTGATATGACCCTACGGTATATGCAAACAGTACGTTACTGCCTCATTCATGTATTACAGAAAAACCCTATCGCCAAAGGCAAGGCACCAACAGAAAGCTTTCAGCCACAGAGTGATCAAACCGGTCGGTGCGCATCGAACTTCCAGATAAAAAAGGACGTGCAACAAACTGAGCAGAAACCGTGTAGCAACACGAGCCAAGCCCAAGTTCGAGTAAAAAGTATGAAGTAAAAGTGGCGAACACGCTTAACCAGTACAGAAGCGGTTAGTTACTGATGCTGTTTGGGGAAAAAAAGGTCCGCTCTACACGCCCACAAGCTAAGGATTGGTCAGATTTGCTTTTCCCAAACGATACAGGATAATGTTTCAGGTTTTCAGCAATGCATCGCAGATCGCTGCTATGTCATTATCGAGGCATGTCAACGCATCGCACCGGAGTGCGCCGCCGGTGATTAAGTGCTTGATGTGTCGGTTGTTGGCACACATGCGGAGGATGGTGAAATCACTCAATACTGGACGAAAACTTTATTGATTACTATTTTCGAGTTTTGGACGTCAAATTTATTCCAGTGTTTCAAACTAAGTCTGCAAATGGTAGTTTTGACAAAAGCACGAGAAACAGGAGATTGATAGTGACAAGCATTTGTGCTGAGCTAAGTTTACCAGACAATTTATACACAGTAATATGTATGTTGTATTGTATAAAACAAACATCAAAAATGTCATGGTGTACATCAGTGGCGGCTCGTGGTGAAATTGGCCGAGAGGGCTGCGAAATTTCATCTCTGGTTGAACATATGGGTTTGTCGCCCTGGCTGTTTTTATAAAATAGTGGCGTTTCCAGTCACTCCAGCAGTCCTAATCTTATCAAACTCGTAATTTTCAGTTGTCCTTATTGATACATAGAAAACATTCGCTTCAGTTTAATGAAACCAAACCCTAAAGCGTAAACACGAACTCAAAAGAATTAAACCGGTCCCATCAAAAGTATGACGCATAACCACTGCCATCAAAGCTGTAAAGGCGAGAGTCGAACCCTGGACCACTCGCATGCTAGACTTGGAACATTCCGCTCGACTACTTAGGCGCTATTGTTAACATGACAAAGCACACAAGATTTCTCGTTTTTTTGAAGTGGGTTGTTATGCTTTTCCAGTAAAAGTTTGTATCCTGAATCAGTTACAGCTGCAACGTTCACCTTACCAAAAAATTAAAGGTCTACTTATAGTACTTGAATGCTTATAGGCTTGCCAGATTTCTCAAGCTTCAATTTTTTCATATTTCAATGTTTTAAATCAGTCACATCTTGTGTTGTCCAAGAATGAGATCCACCAACTACTGCCATACATCTTCAAACGCCAACCCTAGAAAGCACATCAGCTTAGCCTAGAGTTGCAAGCTGCACTGGTGCAGATAAACGAAGGGCTGTATTTTCGCAGCCCGAGATTGGCGACCAGATTTGAGTCCAATGCCGCCAATATCGCCAAAGTACGAGTAAAAGCATTGTTAAACTTAATTATACAATTCAATATCCAAGAAATTCAGGTAGTAAAAAACAGTCAAGATCATATTTCCTCCGTTTTTTCTTTAAAAATTCGTCGTCAAAATATCAAAAGCGCTTTGCGATAGGCGGATATACCACCGTGTTTTTTGCAGCCAATTGTTTGGTTTCTTTCCTTTAGGGCTGTGCGGATGACAGCCCCGAAATCGCCAAATTCATCGGCAAGTGTGCTGAAAACGTCATCGCATAAGTGGCGGCGGCGTCGGAACAAAAGCGAAACAATGGTTTTGTTGGATTCCTAGGAAACGTTGAGCCGAAATGGTGTCGGAAGCACCGAAAATGATTGTGTTGTGAAATTTTCGTAACTAAATCCAAACTTAAGGCGAGTTTGGCCGTTTGGTGGAATCTTTTGCCTTACATTTTTCAAGGATGGCTGCAGCCCGTCTAGACGAGCCGCCCCTGGTGTACATACTTGAACTTAAGGCACAACCAGGCTGATACTGCCGGTGGATGTCTGCATGAGATTCGCGCTTTCAAGAAATGTTAAAATTAGCAATCTGCTCGTAACCAAGATAACAATCACTTGCCGCGATGAACGTCAAAGGCAACGAGCTTTCGTGAAGCACCCGCATTCTCCGACTCAGCGCACACAGTGGTGCAGAAGACGAGGCCATGCTCGGGTATGATAAAGATCTGTTTAACAGAGTTCGAAACAATACCATATCCCGCACCAGCGCATGTAAAAATGGCCAAACTGCTCCAGCGTATCTGAACACAAAATTACAAAGACAGATAAAATTCCAACGAAGACTCGCCGTTCAAGTCCCTCTGAGTTTTGTGAACGTTTTAACGTGACTCGCACAACACACTCGCACGAACTCTTCCGCAGCACTGTTCTATTGATATAGAAAAATACCGGTGCACCGGGTAAAGGCAGACCACGCATTGACTGGAAGCTCTCGTGGAACATGGCGAACATTTCATAATTTTGACGCAATCCCCGCATCCACACCAAATGAAAATGATTTTACGAGTAAGCTTACTGAAGCAACTTCTGTTATATAGAAAACTAAGTGAAAAATATGCATTGAAACTGAAACTTTTCCGCCAACTTTTCGGAATCACATTGAAGATCATGCAAGCATGTGCTGACAGTGCACGCTGTCGACTCGCGCAACTGCCAGACAGCGTCATCCATACAGCAAGACGTGCAATTCATACGAAAAAACGACAGAAACAGTGCCTTATTTTACAAATTGTGATGCTTTCTAAACCCAAACTTGTTGCGCCGCCGAACCGGCAATTCTCACAGACAGAGGTACACCGCTGACTTTCAAAGCTTAATCAAACGGATATGAGTCAGAGTATATAACCTTCATGAATATTCAACGTAGTTTCCATAGCATGACCAGAGACCACAGTCCTGGCTTGCAAGTCTCGTCCGCAGGGAATATACGAATTACCGCCATGTTTTGAACTTGTCCTTGTGACCTTCGCATTGAGAACACAAATAACAGGAGTGCTCTCAAAGATTTCATCAACTGATCCGCCACTTTACACAACAAATTCTAACTGAAATGTGAAATCATGACGCCACAGTGAAGGCAGGAGAACACCCTTGGCAGCATCAACAAAAAGCAACTTTTTTCTACGTCGACGAAACCCAAGTTTTTGACGAAATAACGTTTTTCTACTTACAGTGTAGCCAGAAATGTTTTAATTTATTTGCGAATTTTTTTGTAACGGATTAGTGTAGAGTTTAGACCAGGGGTGTGGAGCCGAAGCCCAAGCATTTTTGGATGGCTGGGGCCGGAGCCAAGAAATTTTAGATGGTGTAGTCGGAGCCTCAAATTTGGTTTCCCGTTCAACAGACATAGTTTGTGGGGCAAGCGAGTTGTATAAATAATACAACGGTTTTTAGTTTTCAACGGCCCAAATCGTTGGAGCCGTATCCGGAACCAAAAAACTTAGATGCCTGGAGCTGGAGCCCGAAATTTGAGTTCCGGCTCCACAGCCCTGGTTCAGACGAAAGTCAAGACATAGCCGCACGGAGCCTCGCATTTCTTCTTGGAAGAGTTGATGAAACAATTCCAAAAACAAAAACTTATCTGACAATCCGCAGGAAAAGTGCTAATGGGTAGAAAAAGCCATACTAGAGGTGAAAAACAACACTTTCCACCAGGGTTGCGGAGTCGGAGGTAAAATATCCGACTCCGACCTTTCCAAAATTTCCGACTGCGACTCCTTAACGTAAAGGGAATGAAATTTGACTGTTAAAATCAATGGGAATCGTGGTGCACAGCAAGAAACGTGTTTCAACAAAAGTTTCAAAAAAAATTGTACCATTTCAACAGGAATTCCCAATTTAGGAGTGTGGTGTAAAAAATGACCCAATTGGACATCCGGAGTCGGATTTTTTTGTCCGACTCCGACTCCCGGTATTGTTAGGAATCCGACTCCGACTCCACTCAAAAACCTCCGACTCCTTACGACTGCGCAAACCTGCTTTCCACACACAGCCATCTTGTATGTATCAGTTCCAGTCTATCAACGTGGTAAGGAGAGATAATCACAATTTTTAAGGTCCTGAGAGAATATCGATTGAATGGGTAGAGCTCACTAAACACAAATGCGCCAACTGCACAACGAAACCGCTGTTAGACAGTGTGAAAAACCAATCATTGCTAAGCTTTTCAATGTTGTGCAGTTAAACATCCCATCCGTGTTCTGTGCGCGATGTCTGCTGCTGTGTGAAAATGTTGCAACAAGTTCGCCTCAAGTGATAAGATTTTTATGCAGGAACTGGTTCATGTAGAAACAAGTGGGGGGGTTTGTGACGAAACAGAAAAAAACCGTTTATCGAATTTAATCAAGTGTATGAAGTTTAAAGCAATAAAAATAAAAAAATTTCTAAATTTTGCTCCAACACAGGTTGGTGCCAGACGCTTCATTTAAAAATTCTTTAGGGACAGTTAAGCTGGCAACATGTCTCCCTGGGGGGTACGAGCTTTATTATAATGCAATTCGAGATAAAAATCTATTTTAACATGAATCAAAATGTGCGCAGCAAACGAGGAGCAGCCAAACTCCGTAAATCAAAAACAGAGTTTTGTCAATCAATGACCTTAAATTCAGCTTTGGAGGCGGTCGTATTTATTTGCTGGCAGACATACATTTCAGACAAAAAATTATTCGAAAAAAATAGTGACTGGAAGAAATGAAGGAATCAAAAATGGAATGCTTTTTTACAGAAATCTAAAACTGCGATCTAACAGCTTGTGGAAAAAGAGGAAAAGGTAAAAAAAATTAGTAGAAACACAGAAATAGAACGGCAAGTTAAAATAATTGGCATTAATCAAAATAAATCGCAAAGATTTTGCGCTTCTTGGAGCAGGAACTGCAGGCGTTGAGTAGTTCCACTGATCTCTTACAAAAGAGAGGCGAGGTAACGCAAGAACGCAGCAAGCAAACAATCGCAATGGTGGCAGGTTGCTTGCTCCGTGGAGTCCAACTTACGCATACCTGGCTTACTACTGACACTGTACGCGCGCTGACTGCTAACCTCTTTGAACTGAGACGAATAGGACAAATAAAAGTCTTGTCCGACAACTGGCAGCGGAAACCAAAGACACACCGGGTAAACTCACCAGCAAATTTGTTCTGAGATCCACCACACATTTGGTATACCGCTTTAGGTCAGTTAGTCTGTCACTCATGCGTTTATCAATCCAACCATTCGCCAGTGCTTGGTCCAAGGTTACCCTGGTGCCATCGCTTGGATCAATAAGGCCACCTGCGAACAATCACTTGGTCAATTTTAGGATCAAAATCTCAACGTAAGAAATGAAACAGAACCGATGCTTTGCCACAAAACACAATAGGTTTGATAAACACACAAGGAAACTGCACAGCTTGCCAAAAATGTGGCTTTGTCACATCTTTTTTCTGATGTGAAGACAAATAAAAACAAACAAGCAATTACTGCAATAAAATGTTTTTAATGATACACACTGATCGCATACCAGCCTTACGGCAAAACAAGTGGAATTAAGCATCAGGCGACAGACAAAACGGACGAAATTACCAGGAGTTGCACAAACCCCTCATCATATGAAACTTATGACAGTTACAGCCGGAAAATATCTATCAACAAATTTATCTACAACTTTTCAACAGTATCTGAGCCATGACGCAACCGTGACGTCTTGGCAGTTGTCTGGCAAACGCACGCACCAGTAATGCACTGGAATTCGAGAAGACGAGTTCCACTCTCATAGTAACACAATCCACGCTTAATCGCCGGACCAAGCGGAATGATCGAGTTCGAATGTCTGTCCGGAAAGCCCTTGAAGGCCTTCTCAGCATTTGACAGTCGCTGCACGATCCTCTTCTCAATCAGACCGGCACTGACAGCTTCGGTGAGACTGAGTCGCGAGGAGGGCTTGCTTAAGTCGATGATACCTCCTGTGGCAGACTGGAACATAAAAGTAAAACGTTTTGCGTTATGGTAGATCGGTGGCTTTGTATCATAAGCGCCCCACATTTTTCCATGTGAAGCATACAACCGTATTTGATTCGTTCCCCTCAAAATATTAATGTTTTTGTCGGTGATTCCATTGACTAACTTGCGTTCGGCGCAAGGTTAAAGGCAAAAACTCAGCACACGAAAAATCCGTTTTTTTTCTGTCGATTTGGAACACGGGTTACTTGCGCGTGCGACCCGGGCAACAACGAAAAACAGTTGACGCTGTTCGAAAGTAGCGAATTCAGAACAAGCGCATCGTCAAACGCATTGAGTCCGTTTGGAACTTGCAACATATCAGCTTTTTTCTGCACGTGGCTTTAGAAAAACAGTATCGCTTTATAAACATTCCGTGGTTGACACTCATCAGTCACCAGCCGTTCTAGAAGTCAGCAATAAAAAAAATCATGAGGTGGTATTTCAATCTTTGATAACTGAGTAAACAACGTCTGGCCAAGTGGTTTAAGAAAGCAGTTTCGTAGCTGCAGAAGTTCACGAAAATGCAGCGACCGAGAAACATATAGTAAGGTGCAACTCAGCTCAATTTTAACGTTTCTCTGCGCTTTGTAGCTTTTTCATTTCCACATCAAAGTCGAAAATAAGGTTCTTGTGTTTGTACAACTCGTGCCACTGTTTGATGATCTGCTGCAGAACACTTATCAGCATACAACGCATCTTCCATCAACCTCGTGGTGTGCGCCAACTCGGAAGTGTGCCCAACTGTGTGGATCGTAAAACAGGGATTTCCGGGTATACGTAGTTTTACCTTCGCCTCGTAAGTTACAGGCCGGCGGAAAAATTTGAAAGATTAATCGAAATCAATTATTTGAAAACCAAAACATGCGAATAGCAACCCCATCTCTTACGTGTGTGATGCAAGCAATTGTCATTTGGGGCAACAGTTGGTTTTAATCCGTACAGGAACAAAAAAAAACAGTGAACACCAAAAACGTCAACATTATCAAGATAAGTCAACCAGCAACGCAAAAGTTTATAGTAGTTCGTTCAACTTCATACCACTGGTGAGCGGGTTTGTTGCATTATTGCGAAATACGCGCTGCGATAACAGCGACTCTCGGGGGGTTTGGGGGAAAAATTAACGAATGATGCCTTGGAATAAAAAGTTGCATTGGCGTTGGTCGACAACAAAACAGAGACATTTACTTTGGAAGTGGCAGTAAATGTCAGACAGTAAAGCCATCTTCAATGAAACTCTTCAATTTTTATTATGCTGATCTATCGTGACGCGTTACGTCAGAAAAAAGTTAGTGATGTAGCGCAGGCAGAGTATTTATCTCAAAGGGCTTTTGTACCTGAGCTTCAAAGAGACGTTGGGCAGTGGTAGCATCGACCAATCTTCGTCGTTCCGCTTCAAGGATCGAGATACACTCGCCTTGTTTCACGTCAATCACCCCCGCGATGGGTTGCGATTGGCCGCTGGAGAGGAGGAGCAACTTCGCCGACAGCTCTTCGGCGGAGAGAGCCGCCTGCAAAGGACACGAACGGTCAGCACTGCACGGGACTCTTACTCTTTTGCCTTCCACAGACAGGACAAACCCATGTCGCGCCACAGAACGCAAAACGGACCCACAAACATTACAGTTAAGGAATCCTCTAAATCAGCTATGTCCAACCCGCGGCCCAGTCGAAGGTTTCGTGCGGCCTAGTTAAGGTTTTCACTGTAGTAAAAGTATCCTACACACTGACAACCTGTCCTTCTTAATAATCTTGAATTTGACACCTTTGATGCAGGTGCCTCTTTATCATGTTTGGACCATTGCATTTGGGATCAGAACGCTTTCAATACATTAGTTTAAGCTAAATTGAGTTTGTTAAGGTCAAAGTAAGCCATCCGATATGCGGCCCTCATTAATGTCATTCAATGTGCGGCCCTGGTTAAGTCAATGACATAATTTTTGGCTCAGTAAGCCGATTGGCTTGGACATAGCTGCTCTAAATGCACAACGACCGTTGTTGTTTCGGCAGCATCAGTTCGCTTCCATGCTTCATAGGCACGTTCATTCAACTTCTCAATCTTTACAAGAAAGGCAATGACACAAACAGTCGCCCTGGCAACAGCCTCAAGCAACTGAACTTTTACCTGCGCGAACACATCGTTGTTGTTGTTATTGTTGCTGTTGCTCGAATCCTCAGTTTTGACAGGGGACAGAAGCGGTGGCTTAGGGGGTTCGTCGCTGTCCACAGTCACCTCTTCCTTCCAGTCCCCTTCTTGCTCCATCAGCTGCAGAGCAGACGCTTTGTCCAGCAAACCTGTCTCAACAAAAATATTAATCAAGTCACTTTTGAGAATGAACCACGTCGTTGGTAAGGCTTGAAAATGTTGAACAGGTGCGGGTATTAGTGTCAATAAAATGAAAATCTCTCATGGCTACTGTTGGGTTCTCTTTGCTATCTTTTCCTGAACACAGTCCAGCAGCGACGTGGAAAGTGTCGTAACGGGTTGTGATTCAGACAACAGTTCCGAATGCATGGCTCACAAACCCTTCAGGGGACAGTAGGAAAGTTTTAGTGCAGTGGTACCCAGTGTTTTGCTGGTCACAGACCACTTCAAAAAACAAAAAAATCACGCCTGCAAGCCCTTACGCAACTATGGCTAAAGAAAACAATTAGCAAGATTATATTGCAAAAGCAGTAGCAATGTACAGTTTCCAGGGAAATTCTGTATGATACAAATCAGTCCAGTCCCATTGTATTCAGTACTACCTTTAGACTAGAGAACACAACCCTCCAGTTAGTTGACAAACAAACCTTTCTTATACGCCTCCTTGATAGTCATTTCAGCGCCGGAATCAGGATCAACAATCACCACTTTGCGTGATCTGTGACTTGTTTTTTTCTTTTTATGTTTGGAGGGGGTGCTCTTGGACTTTCTGGGCGATTTCTTTTTTTCTCGCAGCAGCAAGTACACGAGGCCAGTGCCAGGCTCGACTGTACATCGCGACATCAGTTCCAAGTAAGTCAAGTTCTCTTCTGTGTTGGGATCAAAAAATCCCTGCGAACGCAAAGTGCGTCGTTGAATCAACTCAGAAGCAATTTGTGGAGGACACAAAATTCACTGACTGTTCTGAACTATTTCCAGCCACTGAATGCTACAGGAAGCCTGCGCTGGAGATTGAGGATCAGCGGCGGAAAACAGGCGTTTCTTAATGATTACGTCGGAAACGTTACCGCTTTAGAAGTCATTCGTATCTGCTCGACAAGGCAGTTCGGTTGCACGTGGTGGCAACGTATGTATACATCGCCATTGCTGTTTTATATTCAGTTAAGTTTTATATATTCTGTAACGATTGCAATGCGCCAGGAGCACGGACTTTCCAACAAACCTTCTGCTTATGACGTAACAGACATGGGCGACCCTGACGGTTTGCTTTCAGCAACAGCGTAATCGGGAGCCACAGCTTACGTCACCCTCTATTTACAGCAAATGAAACGTCGCTGCTGCTCCTTTCGTTACTATGGTGACAATGCATTCGCTTAAACTACAATGGTGACGACCGCTTTTTAGCGATAGCAGCGGCCAACCTTTGATGCAAAACTGCAACACCATCCCTTGGAAGCGTTTTTGATGCGTCCTCGAAGTCCACATTAGACGTAACGTTGTTGATTTTTTGCAGAAAATCTTAGAAGTTCATTTCAACGTGCCGATAAATGTTACCTAAGTCTCTTTTACATAGCAATACTCGATGTGGTCTCCGAAACCAAGCTCCAGGAGCGGTAATACGCAAGATTCTTAAAATTGACCCCTCTTAGAATTGTGTCTATTTGCTGCCCTTTCCGTTGACCTATGTGATCACTAAACACTGAAAGATTTTATTCACAACTGTCGCATCACGTATATGTTCGCCAGGGAAACAGAAACTTAACCGTAAAATACAGAGTGAATTGGAATATAGCACATATTTTATTACTCAGTGGATCTCATTATATTTTCGCCTGGTTTCCATCACACCGAAACGGGACCAGTGCAGTATTTACCTTCGTGTCGTCAGATGGATCAGTCAGGATGGCGAACATCTTTTCGTTGAAAATTCCACGTCTGTATGCGACAGTCAGGGGGACCCTAGTTGAAACCCGGGGGTCAATCAGCCCTCCAGTGGCGATCTGAGCTTCAAGAAGGCGAATTCCACGCGACTCAGTCACAAAACCCTTGTTCATCGCCTGAAACACAACGACCATGAGACGCAAGTCCTGACAAGCATTGCAGAACGTGCATTGTAAAGCAGACGACGTTTTTGAGGTAAGCTGCAACTGAAGAAGTTCATAAATCACCAAAAAGAATCAAGCAATGACGGAATGATCCTACCTGCAAATGCTTAAGTTCAACAGCGGGGAAAAAAATTCAACCTAAATTTTAAAAAGTCGTTTTTACCAAAAAATCTACAAACTGCACGCATAGTTTTTTTTTTGTAAATCGCATACGGTTCTTATTACAGATGGTTTTGTATGAGACAGGGTGGTTCAAAATGTCACAGACTTCCATCACGCTTATTCCAATGAGTTGAATTGCAAATCACTGCAACATCCCATACCTCGAAAAGAGACAAAGTGTTGCCGCTGACTCTATCCTGATAACCCAGCACTGCTCTCTGTGCTCGCTCAAGCGCATCTTTCTGCGTCGAGTCAACCAATCCGCGCTCGAACGCCTCGGCAACGCTAAAGCGTTCGCCGGTGCGTGGTTCCACGATGGAGCCGATTGCGGCCTGAGCTTCGAGTAACTCTAAACCTGAAAATTAAAACAGACGCCCCTGTTTTAAAGCTGGTTGCCATTGGGCTTTTCTTTGCAATTCTGCGATGCGAGCAAATAACCCACGAACATCGCAGTAATTTTTTTTTAGATGAATTTATGTAAAAACACACGAAAGCCACAAAGAATTGCCAACGACATGAGGCCCATACGCACCTGTTCCTCGCTTGAGCACGCCCTTTTGTATGCATTCCAGTATTCCCAACTTTTCACCGGTTGCTTCCACTTGGATACCGGCGATCGGCTGTTCGCCAATCAAATACTGTTTGATGGACGAGAAAAGGTCGCTCTCCGACAAATGACCAGCCTCGAGTGCTTGAGCGGAGCTTTCACTGACGATCCCAACCTCAAGAAGCGCAACCAGGGACACTTGCCTGAAGGACAATGCGGGCAAACGTTAGAGTCGAGACAGCAATGACAAGATTCGCGCAAAAATCTGTACATCGCGAAGTAAACTACATACACAGTCAACTTTTGCGCTTCATCAAAACCATGTCTGTGTCTTGTGAAACACAGCAGTGCAAGAAATAAGTATACACTTCACAGATACTGTGAAACTTTTTTTTTCTGCATTGATGAAGTGGTAAATGTCGAGCAAATGATATGTTCGCGATCGATTTCTCGACACAGCAACAAAAGACGTCATGCAATGGGTTCAGGAGACGCCTCAAATTTCCGACGACAGCGCAACAGCACAAGAGCTCCAGACTTAATAACCGAAACCAGGGTTTTTTGAAGGTCTGACCATGGTGACCGTAAAGACATTTTGGGAGATCGCACATATTTCATCTGAATACCGAGATGGTCGTAAAGCAAAGTTTTAGTGTATATTGCTGGTGGTTGAGCAGTGAACTTCTGTATTTTTGAGAGTTTCGGTCTCTCAAAGTTCCTTTAAAAAAAACTGAGCGAAACATATTTATTTTGCACGAAAAGTGCAGAACATAATCAGAGCAGTACAAATAATGACCCACATTCAAACCAATCAGTTCTAAGCCAGAAAAAAACATCGGGTCCAAAAATATACCTAAAAAGGCAAAAAACTGACTTCAGAAGTAGACGTAATTCAAACTGAAATCAGCAAGCTGTGCAGTGAAGTCGCGCGCCATTACGATTTTCACAAGCTTTTTATGACTTGTGTATATTAAGTGCACGGAGGAGACTTCTGCAGCAAATCAGTTTTTCGTTGCATTATAAGCAGGAGTTTGCACTTGCAGTTCGCTGTGTTTTAGTGAATGGTTTGACAATGCGGAGCACGAAAAAAAGAAAATCATTTTCGGATACTTGGAGACTTGCTTGCTATGATTTGATCAATACGGTATATTCTAATTGTTTTTCAACAATTCATGTAAAATCATTCAAAGCTGTGACAAACCTTTTCAAAAAAGTGTTGAAGAACACATCAGACCGGTTGACTTTCTTGTTAGACCCAGCAGAGGACTTCGGCTGATGCAAAAAAGAACAAGATAAAACGTTTAGGAGTCACATCCACTTCTGCTTCGAACAACTTGTGCAGCGGCACTACCGTGAGATTGAGGCTGATCACACGAAGACGCGCCCTTGGGTCGTCTGGACATCTTCCGAGCAGAGAATCGTAGGAGCATTTTTCTTTTGTTTCAGGATTGATGAAAAGCTTCATATCATCGGAGGTGAGACGAGCCATGAGAGATCCGTCTATCAAGCCACGTCTAAGCGCCAGCTCTTTACTCAACCGAACCTTGGTCTGCAAAAAAACACAAAAGAAGTTTGCAAACATATGCAAGTAGTGGAAACACGGGATTTTCACATCTATGATGCATGGCGACAGCTATGCCTGTTGGTTGCACAGGCAAACCATGAAAGAGGCAAATGTTTATATCTTTGTTGAAAGCTAGTTTTGGCATTTTTAATGAAGCACGATGGTGCTACATCGTTGTTGAAATTTAGTCCCAGTTGAAATTGAGACAAGGATATGAAGTGAAATAGACGCATAGGATTTTACTGCCCTCGCATTTCCACAGATTGGAGATACTTAAGCTTTGGCGGGACATGCAAGACAAGGTTCACTTCAGAAGGTTACCTGACAGTTCAGTTAAAACGACCAGGTTATTACCAAATACCAGCTTGAGATTGCAAACATTGAATACATGGATAAATTGGCAGTAAATTACACGTCCATATTGAATGAGCAACACTAATATGTTACAGAAAAGCCCCAAGGTACCCACACAGAGCGATGACTTCTACAATACAAAACAACGGATGATCTTGGACGCAGCACTTACTCTGTGGTCAATGATTCCGCCTGTGCAAAGTTGTATGTGCAAGATTCGCAAAACTTCGCTTTCGGTCAGTATCTTCCTGCCAATCAGCTCGGTGTATGAAACCACGTCACTCTTTCCAGGTTCCTTTGAGCTGTGAAGAGTAATAAGAATCATTATTTTGTGCACACGTTTCTCATCATCAAAAATGCTCTTGCCTTCTACAATCTTTGAATATAGAGAGGCACAACACTTAACCAAAGTTGTTGACAATGTCGTCAAGTCGAACAACACTGCACAGACCAACTTTCAACCACAAAAAATGCACTGATTTCATAAAGCCATTAACTGGACAAACGAACCCGATCACGGCCGTTTCAATGGCGGTCAGTTTCGAGAACTGTTGGCGTTCAATGATGCCGGACATGTAAGCGTCTTGCGCAGAGAAAACCTCCCCAGTTTTCGGGTTGACGATGCCACCAGTGCAAGCCTGAAAAAGTCACATCGTTTGAACACAGAGCATTAATGACCAACACAAGATGAACAACCAGATGCAGACTGCCAATGGTTGTAGCAAAGATCGTAACGCGGCTTTCGAGTTCGCGCTGATAACAAAACCATTTTGTGGTCCCCGTGCCCATGAAAATCAAATCAAACACATTCCAACAAATCTCAGAGGAACTGAAGGTTATGTTCCTTTGCATCAAACAAGTTTTTTCACGTGTTTGGATCTACCATGAAACCTAACAATATTTGAAAGTATCTGGTTGATCTCAAGGAGGTAAACTGACAAAAATGGCCAACTCGAGAGATCGGTTGCTGCACACCAGAAAAAAAGTGAAGAACTGTTTAAACTTTCAATGGTCCGTGATACCCTAGAAAGACCCCAATACCTGTGGTACCCTGCACTTCAATAAAAAACGTACATTTGGTTTTACGTCAGGGTTTTTTAGGGACCCGATTCGTGTCCCTAGAATTGTAAATCGGGTCCCTAGAATCAGAGAAAATTATCATCGGGTGCCTGGAATCAGAGAAACTGGGTCCCTACAGGTCCATACTGGGCACCTAACAATTTCCTTTAAAAAAAAACTGTTTTACGTATTTACGACTTACGTTCTATTATTTTGTTCGTCACGCTAGATCAGTAAGCCGGTGAAGGCCTCGTGGGGGTCAACAACCCTCGGTCGATAAATTACGATTTAAATGGGTTCAATGCAATCAATATATTAGAAGTGGACAGAAGCAAGGAATGCACTGACCTGCGCTTCAAGAAACATCAGCGCAACTTCATTGGTTATGTATCCACGGTTGAAACATTCCAGAAAAGACAGCTGTTCGCCGGTGCCCAAGTTGAGGACAGCAGATATGGCGGGTATTCCCAGTAGCTGGGGTTTGAGACGTTCGGTGAGGTCTTCGACGCTAACACTTCCGTTTTCGAATTCAAGAACAGCACTCTCTTGCACAATGTCCATGTTAAGCAGCTCTTGCAATGTGACTTCGGTCCGGAAGGCAGTGACGAACCTGAAATCGACAGAACTGTCAAAGGCACGAAAGTTTTATTCAAGCTAGCAACAGGAAAACGACGTGAACCACCAGGTACGACCGATGTAAAAATTAATGTGAAAAGTCAGCTGGTGAAGCGTCAAAACAAAAAAATACACTGAGCAACGTACTTGGCAAATCTGCGGTTTTTCGAACCGTCACGTTTCGGTGTTGTCTGAAAAAAAACATAGTTTTAACGCAAAAAAACGCCACATCGCAAAGATAGGCGACTTCATCGAGGACCACTCACCGGTCTACGCGATCTTTTCTTCGTTTGCAGCACCAAGAAGCGCAAGCCGTGTTCACCTTTGACCTCGCACCTGCAAAAGCATAGTGAGGTCAGGAAAAGCTTTATTCATTCATTTTCGTACACGATTTTCTTCTCGGAAGGGTCGCGAGGGAAGAGCCGTAGAGGGACTCGAAATTCCTCACAGTTTTCAGCAACCTCTGATTATTTTGCTGCCACCATACCAAGGCGGCGCCAAGCCAGGTCGGAGATGTAATTACGCCCCTTGGTCTCCTTGCTCCCCCGTACAGGTGAGCGAAAAGGACTCCCCTCGCCAACCTTTCTCGGAGTATTGCGGTCACGTGACCGAACCAACGTAGCTGGGATCTTTCTATTCGGAGCAAAGCTCGCGCTTTGCGATCACGGAACGGACGCTCACGCAATACTGCGTTTGCCTCAACTACCTGTGCATCACTCTCTTTTTTCAGCTTTCCTTCACTCGTGAATACCCCCCCTGCAGTTTTTGAACTTCTCGACCGGCTGCACTGTATTGTCGCATACTTGAAGCACACACTTGGGTTTCTGGAGAGACATAATATCTCGGTCTTTTAGTGTTGATTTTCGCTTCAGCTTGACCGCACCCAGCTGCAAACCGATCAAGTGCATATTGATTGAAGCCCTTGATCAAAGGATGCAAGCAGCACCAAATCGTCGGCGAGCAGCAAACGGTTGATTCTGCAGCTTCCAACAGTGACAACCTCATCGAATCGGCTGTGACAGTCTGTCTAATTTGTATAGACTATGATAAGAAGTGGAGACAGTGCACACCCTTCTTGGAGTCTAACGCTTTTTCGAGGCCAACAAAACAAGCAAAGGCAACCTTGGCATACTCCCAAGATTTCTCGAAAATTCGCAGGAGAGTGAAAATTTGGTCTGTGGTGCTACGGAAAACGTAGAAGGTATCCTCTAGTTTGGGATCAATTATCTCGGGGCATTTTGTTTCAAGGCATTTGGGGATATTTTTACAGTTTGACGAAGGACGGAAATGCCATAATAGTTGGGTAAGCGACTCATACTCTTCTCATCAGAATAAACAGAAAAATGTGTAGAATTTCTTGTAAGTTAGAAGGGTTGCACAAACCTTTCCATCAGATCAAGATAGGAAAGATTTTCTTGAGTGTTGGGATCGAAAAATCCTTTCGTGTCATCAGTGGGGTCTTCCAATATGCGGTTCATTCTTTCGTCAAACAAACCACGCTTGTAAGCGACAGAGATTGGTACCTGAGGCAAAAGGAATGATCCAGTAAAAATCGGGGAGGTACCACGTACTATTGAAAAATAAACAGTACAAAGTAAAACCTTTACGTGTGTTCTTTACAAGAAGAAAAACGAAACTTCATGTCGCAGTGAAATTCAGTGAATGGATATAATTTGCTTTAAGAAGCTTCAGTCCAAACCGTGGAACAAGCACGATGAGTTACAGAAAAACGTTTTAAATTTACGAGTTTCAACCTGACAAACTTTTAAATTTGATCAACTTTTATTCAAACTGACAAAAGCTTTAAAATTACGGAGTTGAAAACTGAAACGTTCCTAATGAGAAGCCGGGAAACAAAAAACACAACGCTCTTGATTATTTCAGATATGAACAATGAATATCTGACAACTGCTTATTGTGCATTTTTTCACCTCAAGACAATTTGCTGTTTAACTTACTCTGTGATGAGCTCTGGGGTCGATCAAACCGCCAGTGGCGATCTGAGCCTCCAGAAGACGAATGCCTCGTGACTCGACCACGAGTCCTTTCTTCATGGCTTCAAATAAGGACAAGACGTCCTTGGTTCCAGGGTTCGGGTAACCTTTCACTGCTCGCTCTGCGCGCTCAAGCGTGTCGACGTGAGTGTGGTCAATCAAACCTAAAATGCGCGAAGTGGTACAAATTCTTTTCAACTGTTCCAAAACGTCACTGCCTTCCACACTGAAGCAAGCGATACAAAGATAGCCGAAAGAAAGTTTCCTTATACTCGCTTTCTACGCCCTCTGGAGCGTCATGAATGGTCTTCGGGCGCACATCTCCGCCAGGGGCCACGCGGCTAATGTAGCAGTGAATGCTGCACTGGTGGCAAGCCAATTGTTGCACCGCGCGTAAAACTTTCCCGAAAGCATCCTATCAGCTTCAGGGGCGCGCGCTCTATCCCGCTTAGCCGGTCAAAAAGAACCAAGATCGGTTAAAAAATACTGCTACGAATTACTTTCACGTACTTTTCGCAATGAAATACGATGCGTTTCGAACTGACAGCGCTTTCGCATGAGTGCGCTTCGCTGTTTTTTGAGCTTACCATCATTTAACAAGTTTTCTATCGCGTGTCTGCAGCGCAATGAATATCTAGTTCTGTGTGTGTTTCATGCCAAAAACTGGTACTTCAAGAACGTTAAGCCCGTGAGCTTAGCATTTTGTTTGCTACAGTGCCATGGAAATGTTCCCTACGCAGCAAGTTCTCGATTTCTACATTTACTTTTTTATTTATCACTCTTTTTCACAGAATAGAAAGAGTGTGCACCACCAGCAAACGACAGCACGGGTCAGGGCCACTCACCTATTGCACGAGCTTGTTTCACCGACATTTTGTTGCCAGTCTTTGGATCGACGATGTTACCGGTGGCAGCTTGTGCTTCCAGAAGCTCGATCGCAGTTCCTCGCTTAAGTACACCCTGACGCGCAGCTTCTGCGATCGACAAGATCTCGCCTGCGGAAGAGAAGTTATTATCTGTCATCTTCCGGTCTTTGCAATGAGAAGAGACGCACATCACGGAAGAATTACTGGAGCTTCAAACATGCGAAATCTCGGCTTTAACTTGAGCTGCAGAATTCTCTAAACCAAGCTAACCTGCTTCCTCTGTGATCACACCGGATATCGGTTCTTCTCCACCGAACAAGTATACGCGCAGCTGGTTTTCCAGTTCAGATTCGAGCAAACTTCCCTCCTCCAACTTCTTGACTTGTTCTTCCGTGACCAGGCCAGCGTCATAGATATCCTGAAGCTTCGCCTCCCGGTAATAGGCGGTCGTAAACCTTGGGACAACGAAGCAAAATTGAAATTATTCCAACAGGCACACAATTATTTCAGGAAAAAAGAAAAAGACCAAAAAAACAATGAGCGTTCGATCAGGTACAAGTCAACTTTTGACCAATCCAATACGATGAAAGGACATACGTGATATCCGCTCGGCTTCTCCTCTTGCCAGCATTAAGAAGGCTTTTAACGTTTATATCCTTCCTGGTCAAAACCAAGAACATTAACCCGCTTTTTTCGTCGATCTCGCATTTGTTCATCAATTCCAAATATGTCAGGTTTTTCTGAAAAATTGAAGAACAGCACGACATCAGTGGTATTATGTCAACAGCTGCACGCAGCGCAATCAAAACCAGCATCCATTCCACGATAACTTTCAGTATCACTTAATATTTCGGCTCAATCACATCTTGGTAGCAGTGTTCCGCTCAACTTACTGACTTATGTTTTCAGAGAGAAAGCGATCGTAGATATGATTACTGACGAATAACTTTGTCTTAATGACCCTTGTGTCGCAGCTGCCCTAACAACCATGAACAGCGCAGACGGCTAGAGCATAGTAAACATTACAAGGAGAGAAATGTGTATTACTTGACTTTGTATCCACATGACAGGCGAACCACATTACAAAACTTGCGAAAACTCTCGGTGCCAACGGTCTGCACCTCACACTGTACCCAGCAGCATGCCAACCTGAGTGTTGGGATCGAAAAATCCTTTGGTATCATCAGAAGGGTCTTCCAATATACGGTTCATTCTTTCGTCAAACAAGCCTCGGTGGTAAGCGACAGATATGGGCACTCGGTGGTTTGCGCGAGGATCAATCAAACCTCCAGTTGCTATCTGAGCTTCCAACAATCTGCAATGAATAACTATTTGTAATCAGCAATATAATGTATCTGCCACACTAAATCCAAGATAAGGACAGTGCAACGTATTTGCAACTTTCTTCGCATCGAAAAGCACCAAACAAAATGCATCGTGGGCGGAAACCAATGCAAGGTTACCAAACGAATTACTACATCAGCACATCATCACAAAGAGGTAGGAAAGCTAGGTAAGGATCATTCCACAACTTCTACTTTACTGGAAGTTATTTCACAAACTTCTTGTAGCTAAGTGACCATTAACCACGTGTTGTGATTTCGGAGTTTTCAAAGACTTAGTTGTTTACAAAGTTGTTCACTCAGCTTTTCTTCTTAAACTGCACCAGCTTGATGTCAATGACTCTTTTCTCAGCCTTAATTGAGCAGTCATATTTAGGGGATAGGTTGCAGTTTGTACGTCTAGAAAGCTCCCGATTCAACCTATTACGCAGAATAGCGGTGTGCCTCAGAGTTACGTGCTTGGTACATTACTCTTTTTGGTAGACGCAATAACATCGCCGCAAACAAGTCTTATTTCGTTTATATGTGGACGATGCTACATTAAAGGCCAATCTACACTGAGGACGAGCCAGGAGTCGCCAGGCGTAATCCTCTGTTTGATGTTTTTATGTACGGGTAATTCTACGCCGTACATGGCTCGGCATGGCTACTCCTGGCTCGCCCTTAATGTAGATTGGCCTCAACATGTTCTGAAAGTGCTCAACCTTTGCGCGATACTTTATCTGAAGAAGATCTGAATCAGTCGAACTTCCGGTCTGAATTGTGGAGTGTTACTTTTAACGCTGCAAAAATCTGAATTTTTGTTATTTCAACCAACCCACGTCTTCACCCTCTATTGCATGTTTGCAACCAAGTACTGGCTGAAGCTGTTTCCCACAAACATCTAGGGCTTACCTTTCATCGGTCCCTAAGTTCTTGGTGGCTGCACATCTCATCGTTGTATCACAGAGCAATGACTAATGCGTTAAAGGGAACGGCAACTTTTTACTCTGGCATTCACTTCTAATACTTCATCGTGCACACGTTTTGTCCGTCCTTAATAACAGAGACGTTGTCCACGATAAATGCTCCGTCGCACATAACATTTTAATCGAAAATTGTCCAACCGATGTTGCAAAGCTCATCGTCAGCTGCTCCAGAACATCACATGAGAATATCGTGAATGATTCAGGTCTTACGTTACCACTACATCTCCCAGTATTTTCATTGCTTTTTGTAATGCACTTACTGGAACTTACCCTTCTTTCCTTGCTGCTCTATAACTGAATCTTTCCAACTCTTCTTCGCGTTTTTATCTCATTCTTAGCACAACTACCTCCCAACTCCATCTGTTCAGAACTCACTTTCTTTCACGAAGGTTCCAACTTTGGAAATCACTGCTTGCAGCGTTTATAACATTTGTTCTTCCTCAGCCAACCGAGAAATACTTGGCACCTGCACGTTTGCAATCCCCAGGTAGCTTGAATCTTGTGCATGTTTCGTTTGGGTCACAGTAAACTAAATATCGATGGCCACTACAACCGAATGTGCCGGTGTGGTGCTGTCGAGACCGAACATTATATTTTTGAATGCCTTTCAACTTACCCTTCACTCAGCTGCTCAAGCAAAAAATTTCTGGAAGATGAAGGTGGCCTTCTCGTGTTCGGTGTTATTTTTTTCAGCTTTCCGAGAGTCGACTAAAATTTTTGCTACGAGAGCATACCACATGACAACCAGTGACGATGTTTGCTGCAGACGTGTTTGTTTACAGGGTGTTTCACAATTGTTGAAACAAAGCGATTGGGCACAAATCCAGGATTTTAAATGATACCACAATGATGATTACATTTATTGAAAGGTGAAAAGATAACATTTTATAATCTGCAACTGCTTGTCCTCAAATCAGAAATAATATGTCAAGAAGAGTCCTAGAGTACATGCTCCAGATGTCCACCGTTCTGTCGTCGCAGAGATTTGCTCGGACTCCGACCAACTGACTCTTGAACCCTAGTGACATT
>Ga0210059_1000429_pt1 | contig 52637 bp, 21 predicted proteins | sample Ectturendosymbi2_FD_188042 | JGI IMG/M metagenome (GOLD analysis project Ga0210059, IMG submission 188042) | Ecteinascidia turbinata endosymbiont from Florida, USA - Sample 2 (SPAdes) (version 2) | ecosystem: Host-associated > Tunicates > Ascidians > Unclassified | place: Key West, Florida... | reverse complement strand
CTCGATTGGTATTTTTAGATGTGATTTTGTTCCATTTGAATTTTCTTCAGTAAGTCATTCAGAAATGAGATTGCTATTGAGTACTTGCGCAAGTTTGTACTGCTCCCATGCTAAGCAAATCAAAGAAAATCTTGATGAGCTTGAGTAGCAAGCAAAAGCGACTTTACTAACTGGCAACAGCAGAACACTTCCCCACCGAGACAGGGAAACAGCAAAAAAATGACAAAAGCGCATTTTTGGGTCTGATGCCTTAGATTAGTGTTTTGTAGTTTATGCAACCACACGAAGCCTTATTTCTTAGCTTGATGGTCACTAATTGCTCAGGCGAAAGGTTCGTTTCAAGATTCAAGAGAATTAAAAATGAATTAAACGGCCGCGATATTCCAGGAGAGGTTGTTTCGGTACATTAAAAGTGACAAACTTAGGCAAACAAATTGTGATGAATTCTTACATAATTTTGTTATGAAGAAGGCAGGACAAAAGTTTTTAACTGTTCACTGTGTTATGTTCAGCCTTGATTTGATGATTGTAGTTTTTTATTTCTTTATACGTATTGCAATAATGACAGCATAAGCGAAATTTAAACCAGTCTAGTCGCCACGGTAGGCATTGGTGAGCTCAGCCCTTCCAAATTTAAATATTAAACACTGCAAATCAGTAAAAAGATTTTATCAAACTTTCAGAATGTCAAGTCCCCTTGCGAAAATTTAAGCTCCCTATTCAAGACTTTCTGGCGACGGTTCTGATTTTTAACTCCACATCTTTTCACGCGATAGTTTAGTTGCATTCGATTCTCACCAGTCTGAAAAAGTAAGAAACGCGCGAATAGTGAACAATTAAAAACTCTAGAAGGTTTTCTATAGGCTTTAGAGGAATCAGCCGATTGGGCTCTGCTTTCTTCTTTGTGCGATGTTTCAAACTTGCGCATATCTGCATTCAAGTATCTTCACTCCACAGGTGCAATAAGCAAGGAATCAATCACAGATTTTTATTCCTTGCTTATTTCACCTGGGGAGCGAAGTTACGCGAATCGTGAACCTAACAGTTACAACCATTTGGGTGCGTTTTACGTGAGGTGTTTTGCTCGTATGTGTCAGATATTTACAGCCGTGGTAAGAGAGTTGCAACGTGGTCCTCACGTTGTGCTTTAAAGTCTTTATGCCGCCATTCATACTATATAGGTGCAGTGTGTTTGTTTTTTTTAACACAGATAAGAAAACACAGATGTGATTCTTACAAAAAGCATAGACCATGTGTTGTGTCAAATATTTCAATTGTGGCGATTTCGGGTGGTTTGCCTGTGGCAGTTAATAATCCTGTTCCCGCCAGCCAAGTAGGATTCCAACAATTCCGTGCAATTTAACGCTTTTGCGTCGAAGGCAGCAACAAACTCAGTGATCGTGGGCACTTCAGCAATGATTGAGAACTTTTTAATGACCGTACTTTCCGAGCATAATTTTCCGATTTTCGCAAATTGATTGACGCTTTCCTTTTTTTTCTCGCAACAATGGGTGAAGGGTCCTCACAAGTGGATTAGCCTACTGCCTCGCATCAGTTAAATCCGGTCCTGTGTGTAGTACTAATTTGTATGACATCAATCGCAAACCTTTCACAAGAGCCCCCTTTAAAACAGCCTAGGGCCCTTCAAACGATGTAAAGTATTTGTATCAGGTTTGCTATTTTAGGGTATGTAGATTGCAAATACAGTATTAGCAGGTAGGCTATAGTATGAGGTGTTAAATTTAGATTACTCAAGTTAGTCAAGTTGCATTGCCTGAACCACTTTCGGAGATAGTGCAAGTTGCCGTACGTAGCCTATAGCCTAACGCTTTTTGGTTGATTTCAAAACGGTGGTTTTCAGAATGTACCGTACGTTTTTTGTATTTTTAAAATGTACAATACAGGGCGGGCCAAAAGTAGACGTGCTCTTGATTGCTTTTTTATATTTATGGCTGAAATTTTGGGAGGGTATTGACAAATACTGGATCGTTCCGGTAAGAAAATTATTCTACTTTCACCACTGGGTTTAACAGATAACAGAACTAAACCAATCTTTGACGAAGTTTGTTCTAAACGGAAAGGTTCATAGAATGACATCCTTTCTGCTTTTGTGCTTCAATTGCCACGTTGTATCGTCTACTTGCATTGTTTCTGCTGTATAGTGAAACGCCTGATATGCTGTAGCTCGTGCGACATGAAAGAGGAGGCGAGGGGCAAAGGTGAAAAGCGAGGTCAATCTTCAAGGAGATAGCAGTTTTAACGGCTTGCAAAATATGCTAGTTCTTGTCTCTTACCTTGCCCAAGTTGCAAAACATCAAATGACGGGACTCAGCCAGTTCGGCGTTCATATCTGTATAACTTTCTGGGTGGAGTTAAACGTGAATAAAGTTTACATATCGCAAGCGACTTTTTTCATGGCGGTTGCTGCATGCATCCAACATTGCACAAAATGTGCCCCCCTTGTGATTTAAAATGTGCCCCCCTTGTGATTATTGGCCCCCCTGCTGCGACATCCTGGCGACGGCCCTGAGAAGTTTCACTGATATTCTGAGATTGGTTCAATGGTTTCCTTATTGAATTAGGTTGAAAATATGCAAAATATGACTTTATGACCTGACAAGGAAAATATGACTTTTTATGACTTTATAACGTTTGATGTAAACTTCGTAGGGGTGCGATTTTTGTTTTTAAATTCGTTTCATAGCTTCCTGAAGCACAGAAAAAAATATGACTTTTATGATTTAAACGGTCGTAGTTATGACTGCACAAATTACGAACCACTGTAGTGGATTTGAGTTCCATAAAAGTTCCCTAAGCCCCGCGTAGGCCAATATAGTGGCCTGAATTAGAGATGGTGCAGGCCGCTAACAGTCCAGTCTTCGAGCCGTCCACTAAGGGTTTGAAACAGTCTGCTAACAAATTTTTTGGCGGTGGCGTCATTCCGGGCCGCCACTGGCCGCTGTGGTCTGCTCGCCAATTAGGCAAAAATATTCTTTTTTGAAAAGTTTTGAAATCTAACAACAAATATTTTTGGTGCTGTTCTCTCGGCTTTACTGTTCTGAACGTTCCGTTTTACTTGTTTCCATGCAAATCAGTGAACCATGTTATGAATCAATCAAAGCAACAAACACTCATTTATAGTCTGACGATGTGGCCCAGTGGCGTAGCGAGGCTAAGTATATACACAGCGTAGTGCGTACAGCAGGCTATGTAATCAATCTGATAATATGATTTCAGTGATGTAAAGAACGTTTCATTGTTCACTTCACGTTTCAGTAGTGGTTTCATCCGCTTAGAATATATAGAAGACTTCAAACGTTAACTCTGTGGGTACTTGCGCGGAGCCCTCTATATGTGCAGGGACCCATTTTGAAAAAATATTTTAAACAGTTTTAAAACAGGCTATGGTTGAGAAGGGCTTGCTTGCAGTCTTCATCGTGACCTGTGCACCTGGTCTAGCTGTTGTGTTGAACCTCTGCCAATTCCACGTGCATAGTGGTATTCCTTGCCTTTGTTCGGTACCAACATAATCATCACCAGAAGGTCTTCAATTGGGAGACTTCGTTCGTGCAGTGGGACTGACATTCGAAAATTTGACCATAAATCCCCTGATTTATAACGTTTCATATTTCAATTTTGGGGGATTTGTAGCTTTTTGGGGGGCTAAACCCACCAAAACCCCCGTGGCGACGGGACTTGTCACCAACAGACGTCTGTTTTGAAAACTGTATTACCAAACCATGCCAGTTGTGATATATAAGCTTTTGGATGCTCAGCAGTGATTACAACGTCTTACGTTCGACGGTTATTGCGATGAACAATTTTATTCAGTGCAGATATTGCCAAGCTGCAGTGACGTAGCCAGCCCAAAAATTTGGGGGGAATATATTTGACTTTAGGCGAATAACGTTATTTTGTTTAGAAAAACGCCTCTCAAAGCACAAAATGACTATATTTTCTAAAAATTTGAGGGGCCATGTACCCTTTGTCCCCCCCCCTGGCTACGCCTATGCCAAGCTGTACAACCATTTCGATTAACGCTCTTTTTAATAAAAGCGTTAACAACAATCATATCTGAACATATCGTTTACCCTTGCGTTAGGTTTCAGACAAAGGTTCATGGCCTCAAATTCATCAAAATGAAGCAACACTTTTTTTAAGCTTTTCTTGTTGAAATAACTTTTTCTATGACTGCCAATGTTTAAAGTGCACCGTTGAACAAAGGCGACTTCACGTAAACCACATTGCCTATCGGCTGGCTCTTATGCACTCTACTTGCTGTTGTAACCTACAATCTGACCTCAAAGTCACCCACGAAAATGCACCAACTGCACCACCCTGCTTCAAGAACGTCATTTTCCGGCACCATTCCGTCATGCAGAAAAACAGCAGTTATATTGAAACTGAGAAAAGTTATCTATGCAAAGTTCTTCACTTCAACCGCCAAAACTTGTTGATAGGCCCACCTAATGCAGCTTATGGCAGTTATTGAAAATATCCCACCGAACATTAAAAAATAGCATGAGATGTGCCAAGACATGTTTTTTTATAATTTTGGCGACGGCAATTAGCGGCATGCCAGCGCCTGAAATATGCTTCTTACCAGGGCAGTGTAGGCTAACGATCTTGCCCAAGGAGCACCACGGCGAGTCACTCAGTGTCTGTGAATTGGACACACAACCTTCCAATTGAGCGGCGGACAGTCTATCACTGGGCTATCGCCGCCCCAGCGAAATCTTCGTCGCCAATGCCTATAGGTGTCATGAGAATGTTACATGCAGTTGGAACGTTACTGAGAAAACAACGATACGAGAAAAAGGATTAAGATAGCATTGACTATTTACCGTGATTTCATGCAAAAATTTTTTAATCAGATTTTGAGAGGAGGGGCAATATACTGTAAACCGAAAACAACTGGAGTCCTAACGTTTTTAGTTTGCGGTCGAATGTCATCTCTTTCCTTTGTGCAAAGTACTTTTGACTGAGATGGCTGAAATGGCTTTGTCTGTCGAGGTAGGTGTAGGGACTGGGGCGCAAGCCCTCAAGTAAGCATGCCCTCTTTTTTGCGTCTTCATTTATTACTGATTCATTAATGGATCTTTTTTAGCCTCTATATGTTGACTTTTTACTGTCATATTGTCGCAACTGGTCCCGGCAGATGGCACTCCAGGCTCTGGCCTGCCGTCGTTTGCAGTTAAATAAAATACATATGAATAAAAAAAAGCATGCCCGTAAATAGGGTGCACAGGAAATTTCCTCACCCCCCTTGGAAAAGGTTTTGGATGTAATATAAAACTACTGGAGATAGCTTGAAATATTTGGACCCCTCTCAGGAAACTCTTTTCTTCGCCCTTCAAACATTTTATCAATCCACTCACTCCAAAGCCACATGTCGTGTTGTTTTAGGCTAGCCTACCAGTCTAGAGCTTCTAAACATGAAAATTGAAAATCAGTAGAAAATGTATTTAAAATAATAACAAAAAACTAGAACTTTTAAAGTCCTTTCAAAAATTAATTTTTAGTCAGCGAAGTGCCGCCCCCCCTGAAAGTGCCGCCCGGGGCCCGCTGCCCCCAGGCCCCCCCTTGCTACGCCACTGATGTGGCCAAAAAAATTATATACCACTCCATAAAATTATACTGCAAAATATAATGCCCAATTCGAAAGACAAATCTTGTTTTTAAATCCAAATTTATGTCACTGTAATTAGCCTAAGCTCGTGTGGTGACGTGATTACGCCACACATAACTTTCAATTCATAGCCGCAGTAGAAGAGTAAATATAGTCATATGGGAAATCTCAATTGCTATTATGCTGAGGATCGTCAGTTCGCCTCTTTCTTTGATTGGCTCAAGGCGACGCAGCATTATGGCTGCAAAAATGGGTCCCAACATGTCGCTGACTGCAATCCACTCTTTATGGTCGCCGCCTTGAGATTGTGAAATGGGGAAGTAATGTGGTGACTTGATTATATATGCCTTATATATGTAAGATATCAAACCAGAAGGTTAACAAAATCAGCCAAAGCAGGAGTGGAGTCGGTGTAAAAAAATTCAGACTTCGTACACTACTGCCTCCTGGTCACAGCACCACTTTGTAGTGATCAGAAAGCCTGAGTGGCTAGTGTGCAAAGCTTCACACTATGGCAACAAGCAAGAACAGAGATCTCACATTATGCTCACTCTATCATTGGCAGTCCACTCCTAAAAGAAGAGAACCACTACACATTTAGGACAATTCCTCAAGAGCACTGGTTAGTGGAAGTGTCCATGGCACGCCCAAGTTAACATTTAAGAAACTTAGACCCGCCGGTTTCGCTCGACACCGCTCAGTTTGTCACAACAAAATTGTATTCACTCATGGTTTTATTCTGGTAACTTTAAGCATTGTGATATTTACTACAACAGGGATTTATAATATGCTTTAACATACACATGCATTATTACAAGGGACAGGGGTTAATTCGCATTCTATTCTTTCATAGTAGAGAGAGGGCACAAATTGTCAGTAGCATCATAGCCACTGAATCGTAAATCTCGTTTTGGTAATCTAATCCATTGATAGATCTCTTTGCACTAAGCCAATGCGGTAAGGCCCGTGATTGGTTTAGGTGTTAAGCCTGTAATGCCCAGATCTCAACTGATGATGAACCAAGTGATTCTGCTCTTCATATACACGTGAGGTGCGACACCACGGTCACGTGACAAATTTCGAGTAGTACACTGTGCAATAGCGACGTTGGTGGTCAATCGCAAATTGTGAAAATTTCGGATCAGTATTTGATTACAATATTTGTATGCATTTTCATTATCAATTCTATTTTCAATTTCAAATTACTTTTCAATGTAATATTTTCTATATCGTTTTAAGTTATTCTCTTGAAAGGTGACTCATAATAATGTGCGATGTACAAATGCATCAGATAGGCACACATAACGATATTTTAGACTCTCTCTAAAATTTAGAGAGTTAATATCTTTAGTCGTTGTTTTAATGTTCGGCTTCGTTTGGCTTGGCGTAAATTCGTCAGTAAAATTCCGAGTCACTTTCTTCAGTTATCGAAGTCTTCTTTTGTTGTTATTTCAGGATCTTATAGAAAATCAACTTATAGAAAGTTGTTGTTTCAAAGGTGTATCAACTTATAGAAAGTTATCAGGATCAACTTATAGAAAGTTGCTATGTCAAAGGTGTATGATGGATGGCATTGTTGCGGTCGGAAAGCCCGAGCAGCAAGTGCGCAAAGCTTCGCACTATGGCAGCAAGCAACAATAGAGTTCACCCGACGAGATCACTTTCGGCGTCACCATTAGCAAGTACCCTGCTATCAACCATTCACCAAGTTCACAAGCATTATTAGCGGTCACTCACCAAGATCACTCCATCGGGATCACTCTATTATTCCATGTTCGTGCCACATATATATGGGTGCTCTTCTTCGCGCACATTCCGTTCGTGGTGAACCGCGCATTTAGCGCAACACCAGCGGAGAGGTTGCAACAACATCCCCTTTTTCAACGAACCGCTCCGATCGCACGTTATTTTTGTGAAGGCTGCGCCTGCACGACCTTCACATCCTGGTCACAGCACCATTTTGTTGTAACAGCATCTGTCTTTACCGCATTCACCTGGGTAATTAACTTGCTAGTGCGAAATTTTGATAAAATACTCTTTCTTATCAACGGGAAAATATGTGATCTATCATCCACGTGCTTGTAAAATGAATTTCTAACTTTTTCCTGTGTTCCACGGAACCTTGTAGTTATACGATATTGCTACTTGATCTTGTCCGGAATGACAAACATTTTACAGATTCATGACTTTTCAAGTTAACACACGCTGCGGCTTTAACTGACGGTAGTGCAGAGGGGCAAATCGCCTCATCTCTCAAGCTAAATGTTAATACCGGGCACCACTTAGTTAATATTTCTCTATTATTATTATTCTTTTGGTTTTCAGAAGGTTGTGTTTTTTTGCGTTTTTCGGAACATTTTCAGGGATTTTGGATTTTAGTATAACCATCCACAATCGGATTAACAATCATTTCTCAAGTCTTTTTTCTGAGTGTTGGCTAGTGGCATGTCTACAGTGGCCAGTGTGTCCCCTTAAGCTAAGTTTTTGGTCTGGCTCGAACCTCTACCTGCTGCACCAATGAACGCACGTGGTACTGCAGCTGCTCAAAGATTCCTGATAAAAACTGTTAGTCATAATAGCTTTTGAGAAAGCAGATTTCACACGCCATTGTGTTTTCAGTGGAAAGCTATCACGCCAGACCATCACACGCCAAAACTATTTTACGCGTGGCATACCCTAACTCTTTGTTGCGCACGATATCTCGTCGACATCTGCCACGTTTTCTGGTCTGGGGTATACTGCAGTGAGGGATGAGAATTGGTCTTAAAAGAGCTTGCTTGTTTGAGGCCTGTTGTTGTTTGTGTGGTTGATAAGGAGTAACTCGCATTTAGAATTGTTTATCTCCAGGCCAATCGAAGCTAGACCATTCCCATTGTGATGGCGTTACTGAACACGGTCTGTGGGTCTTCACCAATACAATACATACAATACATCCATCGTCAAGATACCAAATATTGAGGTCAAGTTTGACGTTGGATGTTACTTCATGGATGGTAAGGGTGAAGAGGGGTGGGCCGAGGGGATCACCTTGTTGCACAACAGTGGCAGAATCTAGGCTGAAGTTGCTGTGGAAGAGGAATGTTTCTGAAGAATAGCAGCCTCATATGAATGGGTAGATTTCTGGGTTGTGTTTTTTATCTTCGTTCTTGAAGAACAGTGTCTGGGCATATGCTATTGAAGGTATTTTCAACATCAAGCTTAAGTAAAACGTTTTCACTAATCACTGTGAGGTTGGTCCATGATGTAACGAATGACATGGACTGCTGCTTCACACCTGAGAGGAGGGCAGGAGGAGCTCGCGGAGCCTTGGGATGAAGGGCCTGAAACAGGCTTTGGCGGACAGGCATCAGCAGGTGCATCCTACAGCGATGGGGCTCAGGTCTCTGTTATTCTTGCTTAATGGACCATGGAGTTGAGCACCGTAGAGGAAAGGCCTGAGGTCCGTTGGTAGCTGACCATTCACAAGGTGGTTGGTGGTTGACTAAAAAGACTAGCAAGGAAGAACGTGCTAGCATTGCCCGCCGTAATGGAGATATAGTCTGTCAGAGATGTTGTGGCCGCAGGCCATCTGGGCTTGTCCCTTGGCCTGAACCATGAGGGAAGGAAGTGATTGCAGCATGTGTTTAGGTTGGACTGAAGCATATTGATGGGGTATTAGTTATCTGGGGGTGGAGGTAACATAGGTTAGTATCATCAGGGTTTTTGCGAGTGTTTTTATTGAAGGGTGTTGAGAGATTCTTCATTGGGTTTGACGAATGAGCCATTGCTGGATAAAGTTTGATGGCCTCCTATATGGAAGCAAATGCACTTCGATCTGGGGCTTGATTAGAGGCCTGGGAAAGGGAAGCATATGCATCATGCAATGTCAGTCAAGTAACGAGTTTGAAGAAATGGCTTTTTGTTAAGGCAGTGTTTATTTTGCTGCCAGGACGGCAGCAGCAAAAGGTTTGGTAGCAAGGTAGTAAATATAACTAAAAAATAAACCAGGCAACCCTAATTGTAGGAAAAAAGGGACGAAGGGAAATAGGGAAGTGCTTCCCCACAAAATTTTCCTCCCTACGTTTAGTGCCTACACAAAATGTATGGAAATAGGGAAGGCAGGGCAAAGACTTTCCTTACGTTAAGGTTCAGCACAAAATGTAGGGAAATAGGGAAAGCAAGGTGAAGACTTTCCCTACTTTCAGGTTCAGCACTAAATGTAGGGAGACAGGGAAAGCAAGGCGAAGACTTTCCCTACGTTTTGGATCTACACTAAATGTAGGGAAATAGGGAAGGCAGGGCGAAGACTTTCCGTACGTTTAGAGCCAGCACTAAATGAAGGGAAATAGGGATGGCGGGGCGAAGACTTTCCATACGTTCAGGTTCAGCACAAAATGTAAGGAAATAGGGAACGCGGGTGAAAACTTTCCCTACGTTTAGAGCCAGCACTAAATGTAGAGAAATAGGGAAGGCAGGGCGAAGACTTTCCCTACGTTTAGAGCAGAGATGATCATGGAGCCGGAGTGCCAAAGTGGACTCCAGCCGGAGTTTGCATTTTGGGCTGGAGTAGGGTCAGGAGCCGGAGTCAATATTTTAGGTTCAAGCCGGAGCAGGAGCCAGAGTCAACATTAATGTGTGCAGGAGCCAATCAAAATTTTTAAGGGACCCACTTTCGGAAATGATGCTTGTTGTTGTCAAACAGATTGGAATTATCTGAGACGTGCTTTCTGACCAGTGTCGTCATACTGTATAATAAAAAAGTGTGACACTGGGTTGCAAAGATGATCAGATAGTGGATTTTTGCTATCCGATCCTAACCTGTTTTGGAAAAATGATATCTGTATCCGATCCGAATCCTGTTTTGGTTGAAACCATACTATCCGTATCCGAAAACTATCCGGAAGTGTGTATTGTGATGCACAACATACATATTTGTGCTGTGTCTATTTTGCCTCATGAGGCAAAACAGCCTTATGAGGCAAAATAACTGTTAGAGCTATTTTGCCTTCAGATGAACATGATTGGTTGAAGTAGTCAACTGACAAGTTTGGAACGCATGTCCTGCTTATCTGACCCTGACATCTGTAACAGCTCAGTCCCATGCATGGATGATGGTCGTCATGGTTTCAGGGCTGGCAAGCAGCCTCTTATTTGCATTAAGTCAGTGGTTCCCAAACTTTTTCTGATCACGTACCATTTGTGGGTCCTATAGTGTCAGCACGTACCACCTTGTTCCAGGAAAAGTAAATGTGCAAAATATCATTTGATCAAAAGTTTCGAAATAGTTTCAACATGAACAAAATGGCAGCAAGAATTGTTTGTTGCCATTTTCAATGCCAACAAGGGAAGTACACAAAAATTCAGGAATTCATTTACAGAATCCGATAAATAAAAATTATAGCTGTGAATACGTTGAAAGCCATCACTACCACTAGTGGTACGCATACCACAGTTTGGGAACCACTGCATTAAGTGAACTGCAGGCTAAACCCTATCGCTAAACACTGAATCACTAAACCTTGACTATAAGCCCTGATCCTACACCCTAACCATAAACTCTTCCAACAAATTGTCTCTGCGTATTGTACTTGTCACATGACCACTTCTACCAATTGTGTTTAAATGAAGGCAAAATAGTCCCAGCATAGGCTTTGGCTCATGAAGCAGAATAGACACTACTTGAATGCATTTTGGGCCCTGTCATGCTTATAAACGGAAATTTTGACATATCTTGCAAGCTTGACATAACGTGTAACATAAGTACTTTTCCGCGCCAATTGCATTAAAAATCAAACTGAAGTTTTGCCACACAGTCCCATTGCCACGAGGGGGGCTTTAGTGGGCTTAGCCCCTCCGCAACAAAGCTCCAAGCTCCTCCAAATTCAAATAAGAAGCACTATAAAACAGTAATATTTGTTCAAATTTCAGAGAATGTTAAGTCCCACTATACAATGTAAAGCCTCACTACAGAAGACTTTCTGGTGGCGGTTCTGTTGCCACACCAAGCTTTTCATTAGCCATCCCTTTGGTAACAGTGGTTTGATTTTAACGCCATCCATGAGTTCACATTCATAATTTCATTTATTAATCCGCCCCTTGGTGCACTTTAACCAAACCTAACTACATAGCAATGCTAATCTATAAACCAAAACATAAAACAGCATTCAAAACAATACACTGGCTTAAATGTCATTTATATTGACACGACTCTATTTGAATAAGAGCTGATGATGCCTACTTTGTAGGCGAAATATATATTCTGTAAGATTTTAGTGTCTGATTCTGTGCTGAGAAAGGATTTCTTTCAATAGACAGTATATTGAAATGGCTGACTAAAAATTCAGTCTAACAAGTCAATGTCACCAAACAGAAAGAAAAATGCTATCTGGCCTGGTATCATCCAACAACCAGTCAATGCAGGCTCACATAGAATAGGTGTGAAGACTAGACTGCAAGGCCTGGTGTAGACTACAGAAGACATTAAAAGAGCTAGAGTGCTCCAGCTAGTCTAGACTACAGATCACAGTAGGCGTACACTAGCTAGCCTTAGTCCAGGTACGCAGCAAAAAGCGTCCCTAAAATGTGTACTAAAAGAGCCCTATCTTGCCACACCAGGAACAAATTCATGCTGACAAACTTGGAGTTTCCAATTAGCAGATGAAGGGGGGGAATGGGATTACACTACGGTGCAGAGATTACACCACTGACAAACTGGAAGTCATGGCACAAAAGGCTGAAAAGATGCTTCTGAAGATAATAAATTAATGATTGTGCAATGCGCAACTTTTCCAAAAGTCTCAATCCTCAAAATATCGTTGAAAGCGTTTCGGATATCCGGATCCGTATCCGGTTTCCGTTTGAAAGCAGTTTTTGGATATCCGTATCCGGTTGCAAACTTACTATCCTGCCGGATATCCAACCGGCAAACCGGATAGTGATCATCTCTGCTGGGTTGGAGTACCTAGCAGAGATGAGCAGGGTTGCCAGATTTTTTTTGCAACTTATGGCCAAAATCCTAATAAAAAATGGCCAAAATGGCTGTCTTTTTTTAAAGTTATGGCCAAAATCACAAAATGTTTTAACTATGATAATTTCTTCAAAGGTGTCTCAAATTGTTCGGAAAGCAGTATATTTTTTGCCGAAAAAAAATGTGGTTTTGCCAAAGAAGCAAGTTTTTCCCTAAAACAGCAATTTCTCCCGTACACTTAAGATTACCTGTTACAACTTGTCTTTATTTATATTAATAAAACTTAGAACCATATATTAAACACTACTGTAGATACATACTTCAATTCTGGCCCATTTCTGGGTTAAAACAATTTGACATTAACTTTCCAATTCAACGACAAGGTTATAATTCTCTTGATCTTGTGCTCCAAATATATGAACAAAAGATTAAAACCTATGGACTGGATTTAGCTGATCATCATAGTGAGTTAACCATATGCTCAAAACTACCATTAAGTTCACCTATGAACGAAAGGGAAGGAACACTCGAGAACAAACATTGAGTCATGACAGGTTCGACTGAAACACTTGCATAAAATCTACAGCATTGCAAGGGCTAAATAATTACCACACACTTTAAATTTTCAAGGTGGAAGTTACTGCAGAGTGTTACAGTAAAAGTGATGAGAAACTTCTAAAAGTAGAATCTTACCGAAAATTCAAAATATTTCTGCTGTAACATTATCAGTCACACAACCGAGTGCAGCAGTCTTCAGATACAGTACGAGCGCAGCAGATACCAGTCGCAACCAAAAGATTATCACTGACTGAAACATCTGTACAAAATCTACTGACTGCAAAGGCTAAATCATTTTTACACACTTCAAAGCCATAAAAGGATGAAGTGCTATGATGTTACTGTAACAAAATGAGTGACATGAAGACCGTCCAAAAAATACAAAATGAAAAAATATTTAATGAAAACTTGATTTTACAGTGACAAACCGAAAAAATGGCCAAATTTTGTAAAATGGCCAAATGTGTTTTTTCAAGCCAGCGCAGTCCAAAAATGGCCAAATTTTTCGACATTGGCCATGAAATGGCCAATCTGGCAACCCTGGAAATGAGCACGGATCAGGACTGGATGGGACTGGATCAGGACTGAAGCCAATTTTGACCGGATCAGGACTGGATAGGACTGAGAAAATTTTTGTTTCGATGTGATTATTCTGAACATACAAAAAATTTTAGTTGTGATCCGATTTTACAGATTTTTTAAATGGTAGTGTATATTTTGCCATCAGTGGCAAAAGCTCTGCTGAGACTACTTTGCAATTCGAACTGTATCCACCTTTGCCCACATATAGCATTGAGTTCTAGTAGCAACGTGAACATACTTAAGTGGTTAGGTTAGTGTCTATGCGTGCTGTGCGAGTGTTCGCTGGTTCTCTCACAAATTCCTTTGGCTTAACTTGTAGAGATCACACTTTTGATAAGAACGCTTATATGTAGGTTACTTTTTCAAAAAGTTTAAGGTTTTGGTTTAGGGCAGTGATTTTCAACCCGGGGTCGTTTTCCTTTTTTCTAGGGTCGCAAGAAGCTTCTATTGCGATCGGAAAAGCCCGAGCGGCATGAGTGCAAAGCTTCGCACTGTGGCAGCAAGCAGTAAAATAGATCGCCCGACGAGGCCACTCTATTATTGCTTGTTCGTGCCACATATATATAGTGTTTTTCTTCGCGTGCATTCCGTTTGTGGTGAACCGCGCATTTCAGCGCAGTGCCAGCAGAGTGGTTGCAACGCTTCTGATAAACATATTCATAATTACTTTCATATTTTATATTTCGTACATGGAACCACTTTGTGTTGTAGCCAAAATAATAGGATTACCTGGCAGTAGCAAAATTAATAATTTTGTTCGGAAGGTGCCAGTCAATGACGCCGTCAGTCACTGACATCATCTTGAGACTGAGTCTGACTGTTACTTCCGTTTGTTTTCTAAACCAGCTGAAAATTGATACAAAGCACCAGCAAATATCTAGTTTCTTTCGGACAAAGGGAAGACCATGGCTTTTTCGGTCTCATTCTGGCTGCGCTACTGTTACCTGGCAAAAATGATAATATTGTGACGCAGTGTCACAATATGGATGAATTTATTGGAGTTTGTTAAAGTTTTATTCCTAAAAGTGATGCAATTATGCAAACCGATCTGTGCATCGTGGACTTTGAGATGTTGTTTTGAACACTATGAACTTTTGCGAACCACAGCGAAAGCTTTGTGGCATGAAGACATTGCGCTTGATGAATGATCTTGTGACGTAAAACTTTCCGGCAAGCCATACTGCACCGCAGCTTTGCAGAACCTTAAAAACACTTGCTACATTAATCATGTTCTCTTCTAATAACGCACGTTTCGAATAAGGGACTCTCTGGAGATAGTCTGCCTTCGAATCGCCATACTTTTATTCTAGTATCAATTTGATTCTGAACTGTGAAGTGATCAAAACAGAAAGTTCTGACCAGTGGTAATATTTCGCGAGGCCGCTTGGCCTTGCGCTATTGACGTTATGAAGTTAATTGGTTCATTCGCTGCAGCAAAAGCACAGCTTTACGACTCATAATGAGAACAATAAAGCATGATGCAAGAAATATTTCTTATTCGTCAAAATGACAATTCCAATATGTGTGAGTAGTAAGCTTCTTAGAATGAAGTCAACGGCAAAACAGGAAAACAATCGAAACTTTAAAAAGAACAGTTTTTTCTCATTAATAGGTTCAGACCCTAGCCCCAGGGGTCTGCAACAATAGCCTACTTTTTCATCCAAAATTGTTTTAAGTGTGATTACAACCATTACAATACTGTTGTATTCGGCAACGCAGGAATAACTTTTTGACCTAAGAATGTGCTGTGCTTGCAAATTAAATATCTGATTGTGGTAGCTAACTTGGGATTTATTCTAGTTTTGAATGAGTCATGCTGTGGAGTTATTTGCATAAGACACGGGTGGGTCTCCCTCACTGATGCTGTCATGTGTATTAATTTAATAAATGAGTTTTTGTTAGGCATAGTGATATCGTACGTTATTTTTGAGTCATTGGGATTTTCGATTGTGCAAACACAACTGCATTTCATATGTCTGACTGGAAATTTTTGGAAGGGGGTTGATAGGTTAAATTGAGTTTCAAAATGGGTCGCTGTTTGAAAAATGTTGAAAACCACTGGTTTTGGCTTAAATATTTAGGGGTTAGGTTTAGGGATTAGGTTTCAAGGTCAGGTTTTTGAGTGTACATTTAATTTTGGGTGTAGGTTCGGATTTAGGTTTTGGATTTACATTTTGGGATTGGTTGTAGGTTAGGGTTTTAGGTCATGTTACAAGGACCTTACGCTAATCCAAGATAATCGTCCTTGTCATCTGACCAATCCAACCAATCGGATTATTCCTCATAGCAAAAAAACTCCAGCAGTGCTTTTGTCTCTGATGGCAAAATAGGCACTGCCTTGTTACGTTTTGGAAATGCCAAAAGGCTGTGTCTATTTTGTCTCATGATGCAGAAGCACTTCTGGAACTATTTTGCATTCAACCAATCATGCTGAAGGCAAAATAGCTCAAGTAGTGGTTTTGCCTCATGAGGCAAAATAAAAACACATAATTTTGCATGGGCAGATCAGGACTGGATCGGACTGATGATTTTCAAAAATTTTGCATATCAGGACTGGATCGGATTTAATTTTATCGGATCAGGACTGGACTCGGACTGAAAACTTTCACAGTCCGCTCATCTCTGGTACCTAGCATTGATGATTTCAAAGTTATGGCTTATGCAAAATACGCTGTGTAAAAAGTGACAACATAGTTCAGTGATTTGGAATCAATGCCGTAACTTGACTGTGAGAATGTTGGGCTAATGATGTGGGCAATAATGCAAGACACATGACAAAAAACAGTGGTTAACAAAACAGATTATAGAGAAGTAAAAGTGTGCCGAAATGACCTATACACTGTTAGTGTAGGCCTAGCTACTAGCTAGTGACAGGATTTCACGATTATGTTAGAAGTAAGTAATGTGCAGTAGAGCAATAATGTTTAGGCCTATTCGCATTGTGCAGATTTCTAGTCTAGCCACCGCTTGCATAAGCCAACCTATATCTATGCTCACATTTTGGAGCCATACTGAACAAAGTTGGATGTTTGCCCTGATAGTTGCAGCGTTACAGTAAACCTGTATTGTTTTCAATCGCTGTCGTGCACTCGCCTGCGAATTCTACTAGACACTATCTGCAGAAAGCCAGGCTTTAATTCACTAAGGACACCGTTCAATCATGGAGCTGAACAAGCGAGCAATGAAACTCTGAAACAAACACAACAGCGTAACTGATCAAATGCTTCCCAAGGCGGGCAAACTGCACTAAAAGAACATGTTGCAGTATTGCATTACGAGACCGCAAGCGCAACGCAACAGCCGCGGGGCGAACACAGGGGCACAATTAAAGGATTGCAAGATTGCAGGCGCCACTACGTGGCAAGGACAAGGTAATCATTCATTCACCACAATCGCTGTTGATTATGACAAATTTGAAAGGGATTGTAGCCTATGTTATGCCTAATGTAAATGTTTATTTTGTAGACTTGTTAATTTTTTTGTACGATTTGCTTGCACATTCATGTTAATATCTCAGTTTAGCACAGTCGAGTTCAGAGTTTTATCTGAGCACCTGGTTAAAGTACGATTCAACATTTGCGAATAGGTGATCAGCTCCTCACCTCGAAGATTGAAAATAAGACTTTTGTACAAATTGAAAATTAACACTCACTTCAAATACTTGTCATCTATCTGCTTAATAATTGAAGCTTGAAATACTTTACTAAAACTAGTGCTTCAATGGTTTCCATTTCATAATTTAATACAGTAGAACCTATACTTTTAAGGTGCATATTTGATAAACAGCGCCTATTTTGCCACATGAGACAAAAACAGTTCTGAAGTCATTTTGTTAGTCGCTGCACACACTTGTCTGAAGTCATCACGTGACAAGTTTGGAATGGATGACCTACATAGCTGACCGTAATGTCGAATTTGCATGTGGGCATTGGCCAAGCGTTTCGTGGCTGTGTTTGTCCACGTTGTGTAAAGAATAGGCTAAGCCATAACTTTAAACATCAACATGTTGTGTCTCTCTGTATTGTGCTAGTCACGTGACCATTTCAACCATATGTGTTCTGTCAAAGCCAAAATACCCATGACATATTTTGCCTCATGAGGCAAAATAAACCGTATCTTTTCAATATGAGTTACTTTTCGGAGTGCAAACAGGAGTCGGAGTTGATGTTTTAAATTTGTCGGAGCAGGAGCAGGAGTCTTAAAGCATGGAGCAGGAGTGGAGTCGGAGTCTGAAAAATGTGACTCCGCTCATCTCTGGTTTAGAGCCAGCACTAAATGTAGGGAAATAAGGAAGGCGGGGCGAAGACTTTCCCTACGTTTAGAGCCAGCACTAAATGTAGGGAAATAGGGAAGGCAAGGCAAAGACTTTCCCTACATTTAGAGCCAGCACTAAATGTAGGGAAATAGGGAAGGCGGGGCAAAGACTTTCCCTGCGTTTAGAGTCAGCACTAAATGTAGGGAAATAGGAAAGCAGGGCGAAGACTTTTCTCTCTCGAAAACTCTCGAAGTTCGCGACTCATGAAAGAAGCTCCCCTGTCGGAATGGATGAAAGCCGGCATACCGTAAACAGTAAATAGCGATGATAATGCCTTAATGGCACTCTCAGTGGATAATCACGACATGGAAAGACAAATGGGAACCGAGAGTATTCATCAACAACGGTGAGAATATATTTGTTTTGGTTGTTGCTAGGAAGAGGGCCTTTAAAATCGATATTGAGCCTTTCAAACGGCTGCGTGGCCTTGACAACGTGGCCTGGTTCAGGCCGATAAAATTGCGGTTTGCACTCGCAGCAAATTTGACAAGTGGATACAACTCGTTTGATGTCTCCAATAGAATAAGGAAGATTACGAACGCGAATAAAAAGCGCTAATCGGGTAATACCTAGATGGCATAACGTCGAAGCGATTCGTCATTCGGTAAAGCACATGAAATACGAGAAAGAGCGTCGGGCGGAATATTGTCCCAACCCAGTTTATACACAATATCAAAACTGTAACACGAGAGTTCAATTCGCCAACGCAGTATTTTATCATTTTTAATCTTCCCCTTGTGCTTTTGATCGAACATGAATGTCACGGACTTTTGATCAGTGCGCAGTGTAAAATACTTGCCTGTTAAATAATGCTTCCAGTGACGTACGGCCTCAATAATCGCTTGGGCTTCTTTCTCAATGGATGGGTGCTTTAACTCAGATCCCTGAAGCATTCTCGAGAAAAACGCAACAGGGCGTCCATTCTGATTCAAAGTAGCTGCTATCGCTACTTCAGAAGCGTCTGTTTCCACTTCAAAAGGCTCACTTTCATCAACAGCCACAACCGCTGCATCTTCTATAGCTTGTTTAAGATCTTCAAATGCATGAACAGCGGCTTCATTTAAAGGAAAGCTTTCATCAACAGTTAACGGACGAAGTCGATCCGAGAACTTCGGAATCCATTTGGAGTAATACGAAAAGAACCCAAGACACCGACTTAACGATCGAGTATTTTCCGGAACAGGCAACTTACGTAAGGGTTGGAGGCGTTCTGGATCCGGTCTGATCTCGCCTTCCTCAATCTCGTAGTCCAGAATCGAAAGCTTGCGGGTTGTCAAAACGCTTTTGGACTTGTTTAAAACAGGTTTCTACACTGGGCTGCTTCGAAAAATCGTTTCAAGTTTTCATCGTGGTCGTCCTTGGAATGACCACAAATGATTATGTTATCTAAATAAGGAAACACAGCATGCAGCTTCTCTTCCTGAACAAACTGAGTCATTATAGGCTGGAAACAGGCAACGCCATTAGTGACACCAAATGGCAAGCGGGTAAATTGTTATAATCCCACACTTGCTTCAAATGCAGTGTAAAGTTTATCCTCTTCTCTCAAAGGTATTTGGTGGTAAGCGCTTTTCAAGTTGACCGTAGTGAAAACGCGGAACTGAGCTATTTGGTTGACCAATTCATTGATATTTGGTAGCGGGAATGCATCCAATAAAGTAAATCTATTAATAGTTTGCGAATAATCTATTGCCATACGTCGTTATGGATTTTCGCCTTTCACGACCACCACTTGAGCACGCCACGGAGATTGACTGGGCTCTATTATACCTTCTTTCAATAATCGTCTCACCTCTTCGTTGATGAACGCACGATCTTCTTGGGAGTATTTCCGGGATCGCACAGCCACAGGATGGCAGTCGGCAGTGAGGTTTTTGAACGGTGTGGGTCACTTTGTCCCCAGTGTAGTAAACCCACAAACAGTCAAAGTTGTTTTGTTACCACCGAATTTAGAAACAACGCTAGAATGCTGTGCTTGAAAATCAATCCCTAACAGAATATCACAGCACAGATGATCTAACACCCCCTTTTTCTGGCGCTTGTAGCAATCAACTCCTCGCGCAGGACAACGCGACCGTGGGTGCTTCTTATTGCCACAAAAGAAACATTTTTCGGTCAAAGTAGCAGCGTAGTCGGGCAGTTCTTCCTCGCGTTTGGGCTGCAAAACTTTTACCGCAGGTGACTGGGACGTAGGTCTGTAAGATTCGGCGTTTTGCGCTGCAGCTTCAAGAGTACACGCTTGATTAAACACTTCCTCTAACCTGAGCGTCACATTTTCTAATAACCGCTGTCGCATCCAACTCGAGCTTAAACCTCTAATGAAAGAGTCTCTAATATTTTCGCTCTGATGTTGCACAGCTGTCACCTGTTGAAAATTGCAGTCTTTACTCAGGGTTCTGAGAACTTGCATATATTCCCTGACCGACTCCGACAGATGCTGATTTCTGGTGGCAAGGACATGGCGAGCACAGACTTCGTTCTGAGGTTTAATAAAGAGTTTACCCAAAGTCTCGATTGCCAAATCGTACTCAGTCACGTCTGCGATGTACTGGTATATCTTAGGAGTCACAAAATTCGTTAAGACCACACATTTGTCGAGCCCCTCGCTTGGCAAGGTAGCTATAAAGTTCTCAAAAGTTTTTTTCCAATGTAACCAGTCCGACGATGCATCTTGCGAACTAGGATCAGTATCTAGTCGACTGGGCCGCAATACTTTATCCATGCTCTCTTTGACAGTTAAATTTAAGTTTATTAAATTGTAAAGAATGACAACTCAAACCTGTTGTCAAGGTTCTAATAAACTTAAATCTCGAAATAAGGTAACGAACGAAACGGAAGAAAAGACATGTTAACAGTACTGCAGTAAATGCGAAAATGACCCAAACAAAATATAAACCGCTTGCATGTAACTCGAAAGCAATCAGCGAAAAACTAATCAGTGCAGTGTGTGCACAAGACGCATAATTTCAAGCAGGAAGTTTCATTACAGGACCATTGCTGGCTTGTCCAGTCTTTGTATTTTTTCGCAAACTGCAAGCGCTTCAACTTCATTGCAGGGGTCAGTCTTGGTTTCTGGTTGGTTTCCGTGATTTGAGGCCGAATTCGTCGATTAAACGGCGACTGATGGTTCTTCTGCTGATTCTCGAACCAGTTTCTCCAAGTTCCGCTCGAATCTTTTTCGGTGAACACGTAGGAGACTTCACGACATCTTTTTATCAAAATATCGTCTCGTCGGGTGGTTTTCCGTGGACGACCGCTCCTCTTACAATCTGAATATGATCCACAATTCTTGAAATTAACCACTGCCTGATGCACTGCTGTTTTACTGACTGCAAGGCGTTATTGCGCGTTCAGTGTATCCTTCCTGGCGTAGAATTACGATCTGAGCTCGCTGCGCCTCTGAGAGAGACCTTTTCGTACCCATTCTGAGGCAAGAAAACAATGACGAAAAAACAAAAAAAAAACTCACTGCTGAATGGTTGACTGTTTATGACTTGACACAGTCTCTTGCATCACACTCTCGCTCACCAGAAAGGATGATGCAATCGCGAATGATTTCTGATGCAATACTGCGGAACAAGTAGCTTCGCACACAAAAATCGACTTTGGTCTTAAACTTTTGGGCACGACTGTGATATGAAGTAATATCACACATGCACTGAACAACAGCGTACTAAGTCACTACTAAATCGGTAAATTTCTATGAAGAATAGCGGTCCATGTTGCTTTTCTGCGTCTTAGTACATTTGTAAACAAAGGAATGGCCATTCACTTAAAAGCGATGGTTTTCTTTGGACAAATTCTCAGTTTTTGACAATCATGAGACAAAAAGGCAGATGAGAATCTTTTTTCAAGGGGTACGAAAAGCAAAGGTCTATCATTGCACAGTGCAATCAAATTCAAACTAAGCATGGGTTGTTCTCGCATCACAGCTACCTAACACAAGAAACACTGAAGATTTGCGCTGTTGAATTTCCTAAAATGATGATAGGCGTACAATTTGAAGAATAAAAATAGAACTTTATTAAATAAAACGTAAAAGTGTGTGACGAACGTGTCTTCCATATAATGTTTTCCATACACAAGACTTTTTTTAATTGCAAAAATACGGTCAAGTAAAATTTCACATTTTTTTGGTTTTTCATTTCTTTCTCCCAGCAAAAATGCATGCAAATACCAAAAAAGTCCCGACAAATATTATATGTGCCTTATTCATTTATTGAACAACGATGTGCGTCACGCCGATACCTGGATATGTCCGTCGTCACGTTAGGTCGAGCGAACAAGGCAAAGACACGATGAAAAGCTAAAAAAACTTGCAAATGAAAAACAAATTGACAACAACAATTTAAGACTGTATTAAGAATGCTATTTTAAAAAACAAACCGGACGCAACTGTTGGCAGAAGAGGCAGTCACTGTGACCACAGGAATGGATACTGTTCATAAAAGCAGCGTGCAGCGAAGGAACAGAATTGCTCAAAAGTTAACTGGTCTTTCAATGAAACGGTTAATGTGCACACATTATGTAGCAAAAACTATGCAAAAAATCCAGTTGTGTGTCTGTATTTTAGCTTTGCCCCAGTAAAGGAATGTGCCTGGTATCATCGCTGCCAACGTTACATTTGAAATAGCTCTGCTTCTTTTCTGCGTATAAATGTAATATAGAGACAAAAAGTTTTTGGGCAGGCGGAAAAGTATACACGAAGTACGAACAATGTCCTGTAAAGACTATTGCAAACGTAGCAGTTGGACGTGTTGACGAATGGAAACACACATAACTTTCCCGTGTTGGTTCAGTGATTGACTTGTTGTCTGCTGAAGCCAAGCACCAAGACAAATTTGTTGTGCCGATTTCTTCATATTGCCATAGGAACATCAACCAGGGCGTCCAAATAAACAATGTTCTGACCGAGGCTAATGAAAAACTCTTGCTTCAGTGAAAATGATGAATAGCAATACTCCATCGATGAGCAACTTGGGGAATATTCCACAATTTTCAGAACCCTATTCCGAGAAGACATTGAAGCAGTCCCGTTACGACGGGAAGACTTAGCCCCCCAAACAAAGCTCCACGCCCACTGAATTGAAATATGAAACACCATAAATAAGGAGAGTTTTTGTCAAATTTTAGAATGTCAAGCCCCCCTGCACAAGCGTAAACCGCCCGTATTTAATATCTTCTGGTGAGGATTCTGCATTGAAAAAAAGCCTAAAGGACCTTTGAGGAACATGTTCCAGAAAAAGATCAGCTGTTTGTTGCCAAGGCACAGGATTAAGATTCTCAATAACGCTTGATATGAGAAAAGACCACAAAACTCAGAAAAATTTCTTTTCAGTGGCTGTAATGCCACGATTACATTTGGCAAATAACGATAGCACTGTTTGTTTCAAAGCAGCATTCCCCACTTCTGAGTTCACAGCGCATAGGCCCAAATATTTCTGAAAAATGGTTCGGCTGATTAGCCCTTACTCAAAATTTGTCACAAATCATTTGCAAACCATCCATTCTTGATAATCACGTGCCACTTTAAAGTCTTCTTACTTGAAAGCAATGCAAAACAAGAAGCCTACATGAAACATACGCTAACAAGTGAACTATCCACACTTTCTAAAAATCATTGGGGGCTATTGAAAATTTTGTTCCACAAAAAAACTTCCAAAACTTAATTTTTCGTCCAGGAATTTCGTAGTTTTGCATGACAGGCAATCCGCCACATCCACATTTTCTGACCGGTTGCATTGGAAACCAAAAGCTTGCACAACCATTTCACACACCAAAGCAATAATAATTTATTTTTCGGCAGCATCCAAAACTCTTATAATGTCACATAACTAACCAATTTCCTTTTCTGCAGCGTCCAAAATTCCTAAATTTTCGATATTACCGCACAGGCATATTCACAATACTTCACAAGATGAATATTGTTGCTTTGAAAACCAAAGTCAGTTTTACTCAGAAGTGTGACTTGCACGAATTTCATTCAACCAAAAATTAAAAAAACAAAATGCACCTTTCTCTCTTCACCAAAGTGCTTCTACTGACAACATGTCTACACATTCTCACCTAGATCCTACACTCATTAGCAAGGCGAGAACAACTTTTTTACGTGTTCCATTAAAGAGTTTTCAGCTGTTTCAAAATGGTTATCTTGTTTGGATGCCTTACACTATGCATCTATTTTGTTAGCACTATACATCCATTACTGTACAACCTGATCTTCGTACCCAACCTCCATTGAGGAAAAGCTCTCAACTTGCTTTCCTAACATTTAGTGCTGAACCAAAACGTGGGTAAACTTTTTGCTTTGCTTTCCCTATTTCCCTACATTTACTGCTAAACCTAAACGTAAGGACAATCTTCGCCTTATGTGCCTACATTTACTGCTGAACTTAAACGTAAGGATACCCGGCGCCCTGCCATCCCTATTTCCCTACATTAAGTGCTGAACTTAAACGTGAGGGCAATCTTCGCCTTGCTTTCCCTATTTCCCTACATTTAGTGTAAACTCTAAACGTAGGGAAAATCTTCGCCTTGCTCTCCCTGTTTCCCTACACTTAGTGTAGATCGGAAACGTATAGAACGTCTTCACCCCACCTTCCCTATTTCCCCACATTTAGTGCAGATCCGAAACGTAGGGAAAGTCTTCGCCTTGCCTTCCCTATTTCCCTAAATTTAGTGTAGATCGGAAACGTAGAGAACGTCTTCGCCTTGCCTTCCCTATTTCCCTACATTTAGTGTAGATCCTAAACCTTGGGAAAGTCTTCGCCTTCTTTTCTCTATTTCCCTACATTTAGTGCTGGCTCTTAACGTAGGGAAAGTCTTCGCCCCGTCTTCCCTATTTCCCTACATTCAGTGCTGGCTCTAAATGTAGGGAAAGTCTTCGCCCTGCCTTCCCTATTTCATTACATTTAGTGCTGAACCTGAACGTAGGAAGGTCTTCGCCCCGCCTTCACTGTATCCCTACATTTAGTGCTGAACCTGAACGTGGGGAAAGTCTTCGCCCCGCCATCCCTATATCCCTACATTTTGTGCTGAACCTGAACGTAGGAACGGTTTTCGCCCCGCCTTCCCTATTTCCCTAATCCCTACATTTAGTGCTGAACCTGAACGTAGGGAAAGTCTTCGCCCCCCCTTCCCTATTTCCTTACATTTAGTGCTGGCTCTAAACGTAGGAAAAGTTTTCGCCCCGCCTTCCCTATTTCCTTACATTTAGTGCTGGCTCTAAACGTAGGAAAAGTCTTCGCCCTGCCTTCCCTATTTCCCTACATTGAGTGCTGGCTCCAAACGTAGGGAAAGTTTTCGCCCTGCCTTCCCTATTTCCCTACATTTAGTGTAGATCCGAAACGTAGGGAAAGTCTTCGCCTTGCTTTCCTTATTTCCTTACATTTAGTGCTGAACCTGATCGTAAGGAAAGTTTTCGCCTTGCCTTCCTTATTTCCCTACAATTAGTAGTGGCTCTAACCATAGGGAAAGTCTTCGCCCTGCTTTCCCTATTTCCTTACATTTAGTGTAGATCCGAAATGTAGGGAAAGTCTTCGCCTTGCCTTCCCTATTTCCCTACATTTAGTGCTGATCCTGAACGTAGGGAAAGTCTTCGCCTTGCTTCCCCTATTTCCCTACATTTTTGTGCTGAACCCGAACGTAAGGGAAGCCTTCGCCCTGCCTTCCCTATTTCCCTACGTTTAGTGTAGACACTAAACGTAGAGAAGAAAATTTTCTGGGGAAACACTTCCCTGTTTCCCTAGGTATCTTTTTCCCTACAATTTTGGTTGCCCAGACAAACCTACAACCTAACCATAACTCTGCCGGTATTCCTAAGCTAACCCTAATCCTAACCTATCCCTAACGTAAGCTAACGCTAACCTAACCTATCCCTAACCTAAGCTAACGCTAACCTAACCTATCCCTAACCTGACGCTAAGCTAACCTAATGCTAAGCTAACACTAACCTAACCCTAACCTAACACTAATTCAAACCCTAATCCTAACCTAACAACACTAACCCCTAAAGGTAACACGTAAGCGGAGCTTGGTAAAAAGCAAAACGAAAGTCAGCAAGGTGAGATTCGAACCATAAACCACTGGCATAACAGCCACAACACTGACCTAACCATTACACCACGAGCAGAACAGTATTTACCTGACAAAGTGACACTTATTATGTTTGTTTTTATCATGGCGTCATGCCACGAGACCGAATCTTCGACTGCCCGCACAATAGCTCCAGCCGATCTGTTGCCGTCAGAATGTCGCTGGTAAAATAGACACTACTACCTTTTGTTAATGAGTTTGCTAAGTCCTGAAACAAAGATGGTGTGCTGCCTTGGGTATGCGGTGGATAGAGTAGTTGACAGATGAGTTAAAACTTGAATTAGGTGCCAAATGAGGAGCGATCAGTCAGGGAGGTACTCCCTCATGGTTGGGGTTGTTTGAGCAAGTGGTGGGGTAAGGATAGGGTTGCAAGTGTTGCAGTACCAACGAGAAAGTGATTGGGCATGATGTCCTGAGATTTTCACGCAGGACACGTGAAAAGGCTGATTATTACATTTTGAACACCGGATTGTCTTCTTTCTCCTTGAGCCTGATAGCTGTGGCAGTGGTAACATTCAATGTTACCTTGGGTTGGGTCTTGAGGGCAGTTTGCCTGACTAGTGACTGCCTATCAGCTGACCAGCATCGACTGCAGTAAAAGTATACTGATTCAAACTGAACAACATGAACATCGTTATTTGCTGACACCCTGGCACAGCAGTTGTGGAGCCATTACTCACAAGAACTGCATTCAATTACTGTTGTTTCTTTAGCTTTACCACATTAACTGCATTTGCTATTTTGTCCAAGCATTATAAAGTACGAAACTGATCATTCTTCATCATATACTATAGTGGGCCATGGCAAATAAATTCACTGAAGTCAGAATGCAGGTAGACTTCCACAAGATGTGTATGGTGAACTACTATTGTCATTGGATCCATAAATAATGGTGACACCAATCTTTAAACCAAGAACTTATTTGTACAACACACCATGCACTTAAACGCTTAAGAGAACTTATTAAAACACAAAACTCAATTGTGGGTCATTCCATGTCAGGTGATCCAGAGGTATATATCTGACCATGAGCAAAATCCATGAAATTTCGTAAACTGAGAGATCTCATCATTCTGATTTGAAAACATTTTGAATTTTTTAAATCGGACCAGTATTGACAAAGTTATGGCTGGTTGAAATTTGCAGTGTACTTATTTAATTTTTGTGTATATTTTTTGTGAATTTAGTGCTCTGACATAAAAATCCTTGTATATTTTTATCTGTGAGACTGTGACTATTTCTGGCTGAAAATTTGTGAGAATGTGTCAGAAGGTATGTTTATTAAAATCCAATCATTGGCACTTTCCTTGTGACCTTTGAACTTATGTAAATCAAGGTCAAGTTAGACATAGTTTTTGTGTGCGCTCATGCATGACCATATTTCAATTGCTTATAACTCAAAAAGGTCGAGTAGAAGATTTTTTTGGTTTCAGGAAACCTTTGCTTATTTACCTAGTCGATATGCTTTTCATCATTTGAAGTAACTAAGAGGATTTTGACTCATAATTATTATATGCACTACTAGTACTACTTAGAGCAAGCTGCAACATTAATTTCTATTAACTTTTATTCATTTGTTTGACATGATACATGGATGTTTCTGATAGTATGTTGAAGATCAAACAGTTTTCAAAAATTTGATCATAGTAATTCCATGTATGATAAACGGACAAACATTTTATTTATGAGGTTTGTTTAATTAATTTTTTATTTTTTCTGAGGTGGTGTCCTATTAGATTCTCCCCAAAATGCAAAAAATAAAATGTTATACAAAATCATAACTGCCAAATGGTAAACATTTGATCATGCCCTTAAAACATGAACCAGGGAAAGATCAAACAAACTTGTGTGGTCAATCTGTGACATCAAATTTCAAAGTATTATGTTAGTTTTTCAAGTGAAACTATTTACAACTCCTGCAAAAGGCAATGCAGCTTCATTTTATGTTAACCAGGAACAAGTATGCTTCAATACAATTTATGCATCCTAATGGAATTTTTTCATTTTTTTGGCCACGAAAAGATGATTTTTGCTGCATACTAACCTGAGCTACCTTAATTGCACTATTGAAAACCATGGCCAAAATCAGTCCGTGGCTACTGGCATGTCTCTTCAAGATCAATAACAAAGATAATGAAGGGAATTGAGGAAATTAGCTCTATTAATGCTGTTATTGTCTATGGACACAATATAGTTTACTGCTCATTTACCTTGTATATACTACATGAGGTTGATGTTTGGAAGAATTTCATTGCTGTTGAATTGCTTGTGCCATGCATGTTGAGCATAAAAACAACCATGAAAAATTGTCAGACCATAAAAAGATAGCAACTTTGTAAGTCAATAAATGTAACAATTGTTTGGATTTGACAACTTTGTTGGATTATATTGCAGTGATGAAATCTTGAGACCTGGTCTTAAGACATTTTTGCGAGTCTCAGTCTTGGTCTTGAAGGTTTCAGGTCTCATCTTGCTCTCAAAGGTTACAGGTCTTGGTCACAAGCCTGTTGTCTTGAAACTGTCAATATTGCAAGGATATGGCTTTGTAAAATTTCTATAATTCAATGAGTTTTTTCTCTGTTATATTAGTAAGTAAGAAACAACCAAACAGATTGTGAAAATGCCAGAAATTTGAAAAAATTCCACTTTAAGGTGGTAATGTTAATTTTTTGAAGAATTTCAGAACTTTAAGGTGGTGATGATAATTTTTTGAAGAATTTCAGCAAAATGCACAAATTTCAAAATCTTGAGTTTCGGTCTTGAAGTGTTAACAAGGTCTTGGTATCAAAGGTTAGTCTTGACTCCATAACTGATTATGTGACAAAAAACAAAAATAATGCCATCTGAAGTATGTATCAGACAATAATGTTTGGGTGAATTAGAAGCAAAAACAACTGTCAATGTGTATAGAAATAAGATTTGTTTGTATCAAATCAAGTAAGATCTCTGGATCATGCAACTCTGGTTTTAAATTGAATGGAATTATAAAGAAAATCAAATAGACAAAGATTATTATCAGTAGTTACAAATGAGAAAAAAGAACTTAACTAAGTATATTGTAAATCAGATTACATGTTAGAATTCACAGTGGTAATTTTCCTGACCATGAAAAATATATATTGAAATTTGTGTTGTATGTTTAAATATCAAAAATCAAAAAAATTAGCAATATTCAATATTGACCCTTTTTTCAAATTTTTTCACATTTTTCAACATGTTTTTAGTCTTAAAAAGTCTGTTGAGGGTATTGAGGATACTTAAGAACTTGTGTTGTTAAATATTCATTAATGTTTTTTTAATTAAACAAATAAAATTTAATTTAATAATTTAATTTAAAAAATGAATTAAGCTTTTTTAATTTCATGATAACATTTTTAAAAAATATTTTTGATCAAAATTTTTTAAATGGATATATATTATTATATAAACATAATTATTTTTGCCTGAAGATAAAAAACAAGCATGGGTGACCAAGATACAGTAGTATCTCCGTAACACTAGCCCTTGCATAAAAAAAATGGAAGTTGCACTATTTGAGTTCCAGGTATTTAAAATATCGTCATGCTTGAATGCACATGAAAAACATGTTGCCTTATAACAACGATTAACCAGGGTTCAAAGGTCACCAGTCAAAAACTTTGTTTTGTTTTGTTCAGCATGGAGCTTTCCACTTTATATGAAAATATTCAGAGATAAAGGAGTGACAATCAGTTGAAGTTCCAATAGCAAAACTCCAAGCATTTTTTGGTCTAATCCTCTTGAAAAACATCAATATTTCAAATGCTCATAATTTTAGAAATACAGGTACGATTTCAAAAATTCTAAATTTGTTGAGCTCAGAAGCCTGAGATCTTTCCCCTTATAAACTTTCGTGAATTTTGGTGAGGGTGAGATGAAAAATACTCATTTTGCCAGATCATCTGACATGGAATGACCCTTGTGGAAGCTGTTGGAGTACACCAAGAACTTGCTAATCTTCTGATTGACTTGAGATGATGTCTCAAAACAGATTTGTTGAAATAACCATAGACATGTGGACTGACACAAAAACAGTTCCTATTTGTCTATGACTCGACATGTAAAAAATTCAGCACTTGCTCATGCGTATTGTCAGGTGAAAGCTTCAATATGGAAGCAATGTATGGATAAAAAAGAAAGCACTACTTGTTTGCTACTTCATATCAAAGCTAAAGATGTGATTTTTGTTTGTTTGCACAGATGGTTTTATGAGTTTGAATAGCAGCTGGATTTGGTGGCAGTGTCTAAACCAGGAGTCACCAACATGGTGCCCGCGTGGACCATGTGGGTCGTGTGCGGGCTTGTTCTGAAAATAACATAAACATGATCAGTGTCTTTACGTTAATGAATATCTTTAATTATTAATGATACATAATTGGAGACAGATTGAGCAAATTTTTATTTTAGAAATGTGTGTATCAAACTGGTAGCCCTTCACATGAATCTGTACCAAGAAGTAGCTCTCAGTTCCAAAGTGGTTGGCGACCCCTGGTTTAAACAACCATATCTGGTTTCTCCTTTTCGGAAGGACTTAAAATATTGTATCAAGTGAAATTGCTCACCTCTGCGAAATATCTTACCAATTGTTGCTTCTCAGAGTAAAGGATAAAAGTGGTGATTAGGGGCCTGATTTTTTCAACCCTAAACGCTAACCTTAAACAGTAACACTAAACAAACCTAAATCTAACCTTAATCCAAAAGCAGTGGTTACAGAACCACTCATGAATCTTTAAATTTGAAACCTTATTTGACCACCTCTTGTAACGTGACAGTAATGCACGACGAGAATGCAGTAGGCTTGGTAGAAACATACTACACAGTAAGCGTAAACCTAACCGTAGCCCTAACGCTAACCCTTAAACCTAAACCCCTAAAGCAAAAGTTTGGAAAGTTTTGAAAAAAGTAAAGAAAAACTAGTCCCATGAATTGAAATGTGCAACTAGTCAATGAAAACGTAAGTTGCTAGGCTGAGAGGCGAACTGAAAACCCTTGGCACAGCAGACCTGAAACATGGCTGTTACGCCACCAGGACTATGACGCTTGAGTAACAAACTGACCACTTTGTTCAAACCGCATTGTGCGAGACGGTGCAGTCGAATAAGTTTTGAAATAAGAAGATCCATGGGTAGTTCCATACCCACTTCCTAATCCAAAATCCCAAATTTAAATCTGTCTATTTTTCAGAAGTTCGTAAGAAAGTAGGCCTGGATTAAAAGCGTTCCCAAAAATTATACCATCTTATGACAGAACATTAAATGTGTCTTTTGTATTATTGAAACAAATATAAACAAGGTGAGATCTGAACTGACAACCCCTTACACAGTAGGAACAGTCACTTTCTACTCGACCATGTTCACAGTGGTAGGAATGTCTTAAACTCAGTTTTATGGGCGTTGGAAGGATTTTTCCAAGGCGGGCAGTAGTAACTGAGAAAATGACCTTTTTTACTAAAAATTTAATAGGAAAATATCAAATTTCAAAATCCAGGTGGGGCCAAACCTTTCCCTTCCGATGCCCATGCTTATATACGGCACAAATCTGGATATGTTTTTTGAAACTGGATACAATCTTTCAGTCCTTTGAAAATGGAAACTGGATATGATCGTTTAGACCAGTGGTTCTTAACTGAGAGAGCATGCCATGGGTTTTTTGGTCATAGACCGAAGCATTTTAAGTCATTTCTGTCATAATGTTTGAAAAATACAGACTAAAAAACATTGTTATGGTGAGTTTTAATCAACTGAGACAAATGACAAAATGTCTTAGCAAAAACGACCAAAACGTTTTAGTAAAAAAATCCAGGGCGCGCCTCCCCAAGGGGACATCAATAAATTTTCAAGGGGCATAGGAGCTTACGCGCTCGACAACATGGAATGTTTGATCAATAAATTTACCAAAAAATGCGTTTGTTTTTACCACTTAGTTAATGTCAGGGGCGCTTGAAACAAAGGACAATTAGTTGAGAGAGGCATGGTAAAGAAAAGGTTAAGAACCACTGGCTTACATATTACCTTTTAACACATCAAGCGCCGGTTGTCTGGAAACTTGCCCAAGTGTAGGTTGCTGGCCCACAATATATTCGTGACCGGCATACGATATACTCGTACTTCACTTCAAATGCTACCCCTTGAGTGCCGGGTCGTATGTTTTCCTCTATATAGTACGAACATTTCGTACAAGTCTCTAGCAACCAGAAACATATATTTATAATGTTTGCTGACATACGGTGTGGTCAGGAGAGCATTTCAAAGCAACCATGGTATATTTTGCCTGCAGTCATGGTGGTTTTGCCTGTAGTCACGCACGCGTTTCGCAGAGTGCGGAAATATGATCGGCCTGCTGTAACCATGTGGCTGATTATCTCATCACATTGCATTTCATTGGGAGCGGATTCTAATGTAATGTGGATAAACAATCACTCAGAAATTTTCTTACTGAGTTAAAACCTATCATGTAGAGATTTGATGATTTTTGCTTGAGCATAAATATTTTTTCGACAGCAAGTAAGTGCTTCAGCCATGTGTTCGACGCTGCTTTACAAACATTCGTTCTTGGCAGATTTCAAATAACGCGTTAGTGTGAAGCATTTGTGAACGCATGCCAGTGTGATGTGGAATATTATGTAAAAAGTTGACGATTTTGGCTGCTGCAAAATTGTTTTATTTTTAACAGCAAGTAACTGCTGGAGCCGTTTGTTCTGCTGCTTCAAAAACATTCGCACTTGGCAATTAGCGCTGCTTCACAAACATTCACACTTGGCAGTCTTCAAACGGACCGTTAGCGCAAAGCCTTTGTGAGGCAGGAAGGGTGAGGCATCGCTAAGAATAGCACCTGTTGATTTGCGAAAAAGCAGCAATTCAGTGATTGCGGCTTGTGATATTTTCACTGCTTCCCAGCAATACATATCAATGGAGATTTAGAGTTCAACAGAGAACAATAAAGGTTGCTGCCAACAATAGCTCACATTGCACCCTTGTAGCTTGTCCTTGCCCATCGCAACAATGCCAAGCACCTGAACATGTGTGCGTAACTTTCTTACAAATATCAAACCATATTTACAACCAGCTGATAAAAATGTTGTAGTTTTTGTCCACTCGTTTCATGCACTACCATCTTGACATGTGTCCGCTACAAGGTAATCACAACATGCTCTGTGATATTCACATTTTTTCTGCAATAACAACAGCAGAAGTGTTACATTTCAGCATCCAAGAGCTGGCAATTGTCGAATGCTCAGGCCACCTGCAAGTAAAATTTTGCATTTTTTTTTTGCGCAAAGAAAATTTTGTGTGGCTTTTTCATGTGAAAATAAAATTTTGCGGGTTTTTTTGTGGTACAATGTGTGTAATAATTTTTTTTGTAGTTCAGTTCATGCAACAAAAATATCTATGAAGGTTTTACGTATCAAAACAAAATTGTGCTGTACGTTTCAGTCAAATCGAAACCAAACTGAGTTATTTAGCGATCGGCAAAGCACAGCTGAATGCATGTGCGTTTTCGAACGGAGTCAAAAAGCAGAAATGCTGTCTAGGACCAGGTGATATAAAAACTGTCATAACTTTTCTTCTCTACAATTTTTTGATTCAAAACTTGGCAGGATGCTTTGGAACAGCCGTTTCTGTGATTTTTACATTTTTCCCGTTGTTGGAATAGGCGCAATAAACTTTCAAAGTAAAAAAACAGGAAATCCACCCTTGTTTTCAGGTGTTTTTTCTCTCCAAAAGAAGTGAAAAAATGATTTGATGTCGATTTTCATAAACTACACAATATGAATAACGTTTGTGCGCAGAATTTGTGTTTCTATTGTGCAAGGTTTTCCATCCAGAACCTTTTTAAATCAACGCTTTGCCCACTCAAGCGCCAGCGCGAAAACCATACCGGCGTTCTAGTATCAGACAGCAGCCACGGATATGCCGTGGACTGGCAGTTGATGTGTTAAAGAATATAAGAAACAAAAGCGAAATGCAATTGAGAAGATGTAGAAGCAATACAAGGTTGAGGTACCATGGTGTGAGAAAGGAACCAGTAAATGTTCTTATAACAAATGGTGAGAACAGAACAAATATACACACATGTCCATATAACATGAATGAATAATAATCCTAGAACATCTCAATTGAGCAACATATATTACAGAGCGAAAGTGAACAGTTGGAATAGGACAAGATAAACACCAGTACAGAATGTCCAGTGAGGGATAAATTATCCAGTATAGTTCAACAACAACAATAAAAAAGCAATAGCAACATCACATACAGCAACAGGATGAAGACATGAAGAAGCAATACAGGAGCAATTGGAAGTATGTACAGATAACCAGGTGAACCATACACATATGTGAAAGAAGCAAGCAACAATAATGGGTTATGAAACAGAACGATGCATTAAGACACAACATTGTGTTACAGAAGCAAGTAATTTCATTAAAAAGGCAAATAGCAAGGACAGAAAAACACTGTTTATAACACAATTAATCATGGACCATAATGGAGTGAGTATCATTGATGAATGTATGTCCCACCATGAGGTTGAAAAAACATGGATATAAGCACATTACAACACGTTCAGCAGCAAAAATTAATCAAATAATTGTTGGGTACATGAAAACCAAAGTAAGTTTAATTAATGCAGAGTATTTAGTTCTAGAAAAAATGTTTGATTCATAATGTCATTACTTATGAGATATATCCACATATTGCACAGATATGATTGGTGTCATCTGTCATGTCATTGACACTGTAATTCAGCTTTACATGATTGTGGGCCTAGGAATTAGAGTGAAGTCAATGTCTGTGAGATGCTGGAGGTGAACATCGCTTCGTTTGCCTTCAAAAGCCTCCTATTGCAGCAAAGATGTTCCGCAAAAGGGTAGATCTGAGCTTCGTTCTAATGTAAGTCATGACAGATATGGCTCTCTGCATTTTTCAGCTATTTTTTCTTTTGTTGACTCTGGTGCCATTCCACCACTTGTTGTAAAGACAAGGGGATTGAATGAAGATTTCTCAATGTCAATCCGTCTTTGGTTGTACTTCTCTTTTTGATGTTGTTAGTAGATCTGTGCTAAGGACTTCTCAGAATAAGACTGTAAGGATGTGTGATCCTTATGTCAAAGAATGTTTTTCACAGCTATTCCACAGTCCTCTCACAGAAATAAACAACCTTGCATTGTCAGCAGTACTGACTTTTCCTTTAAAATCATTTTCATTGATTGGCAGAAGTGTGGGTTCTATCTGAACATCTCTACAGACCTCTCTCATTATCTGTGCCGCAGAGTCTCTCACTGAGTTGTGCCTCATTGATGTGTAGCCACCTGCTTGACACATGAGGCTGTGATCTACAGAGTTTGTCTCTCCACAAGTGCAGTGGGTGTGCACTTCACCTTCCATCCACATCTCATGCAGATGATATCCATGAATTCTTGTTTGTTTCTTGTATATCCAATCACTTTTATTGGCAAGACTGACAGCCAAGAAGATGCCCCTTTTTCCATTGCTCCTTTTTTTTCCATTGCTCCTTTTACATGTTGTTGTGACTCAGGGGTCAGTTCCTCAAATAGTTTGTTACGCCAATTCTGGCATTTTGTGTTCTTCTCTTGTCGTAATTTGCTTTTTGTGCTACTATTATATTGCTGGTCTGAGGAGTTGTATTCAAAGCCAAGTTTTTGGTTGTAGATTTGGTCTGTTAGTTTTGCAGTGATCAACATGAAGTTATTGTATTCTGTTTTGGCATTTGTCTGGGGATTTGTCAGACCTAGCCCACCATGCCTGAGAGGAAGAACCAGCAATTGTCTTTCTCGATCACATACCTCTCTTCCTATATGAGCGGGAATTACCATCTTCCTATAAAATAACTGATCTCTGCGTTTTCCAGTGGTTCAAACATATCACTTGTGTCTGGTACTGTTCTTTGGAAAAGGATCCATCTGGAGCATAATCCTTTGGTGAATGCTGAGTATGCTGCTTGAGGATCATCTTGTGCATAATTTGATTGCAGCTGAAGTTCTTTCACCCAACCCTCAACCTTGTTTTTGATGAACTGTTCCCTAAATGATTCTGCCCGATGACTGCTCCAAGGTAGCATTCGCCTTGGTCTGAGATTCTGATGTGAGTTTTTAAAATGTTTTTGTGTGGATTTCTTTAAACTAATGCATTTTACTGTGAGGATGGTCTTTGCACTCCTTTTATGTTAAGGAGTCAGAAATTTGGAGAGGTCGGAGTTGGAAATTTTGGAAAGGTCAGATAGTTTACCACTGACTCTGCAATCCTGGTCCGAAATGTGACTCTGGTCACCTTTGGTTATGGCTATGCGAGGCCAACTAGTTAGTAGCCAGCTACCATGTGATTCAGTGCTTACTTGGGTTCATAAGCGTAAGCCGAAGACATGTTCAGACTTCCCTTATAAAATACTGTGGTGAACATGTAATAATGGAGTAATCTTGGTAGGTGATCTCCAGACAATTGCCAACATGACACTGTTGCAACCTCTCCTGTGGTGTTGCGTTGATTGTATGATTCACCACGAACGGGATGTGCGTGAAGAACAACGCCATACATATATGTGGCATGAACAAGCAATAAAAGAGTGATCATGGCGTGGAAGCTCTGCCGATATTAACTTGTGAACCATTGAACGTAATGACTAGCGTACGCGGAGAGTGATCATAGCATGTGAACTCTATTGTTGCTTGCTGCCACAGTGCGAAGCTTTGTACATATGCCGCTCAGGATTTCCGATCGCAACAACACTGTTCTGGTTAGTGATGGTTCTGTTGGCAATTGCCTCAGTTGACAGTTGTCTAGTTATCAGTTCTCATGTTGGCAGTTGTCTGAAAACCTGCAACCAACTGCATGGTTCCTAGTTTTCTTCTCTCAAAACATCCAGTGTCTAAACTGTTAAAGAAATAGGCTCCAAGTATGTAATGCTTTTATTCTATACACATATAAACCTTTTTGTTAATAAATAACTGATCCAAATATATTTCTGCTATTAACACCTTCATTACCAGGTGGTTTGCTGACTTGCTGTGAACCAATTGCAGGGTGCTGGTCTGTCTTCATGGTTGTCATGTAAGTGCGAAAGTCATTGACTAAAATTTTCATGCGCCAGAGTCAATGTAATGATTACCTCCGACTCCACAATCCTGGTCTGAAATGTACTCAGGTCACCTTTGGTTATGGCTATGCGAGGTCAACTTGTTAGTAGCCAGCTACCATGTAGATTTGGTCTGTTAGTTTTGCAGTGGTTGTAGGTTTGGTCTTGGTAAAAGCTTATATTTTTGTGTGCCAGTGCCAAAGGTGTTGATCACTATCAGGGCTCTACTTGCAACATATTATTCTGCTTACATTACAGTGTATGACATGTGCTACATGTCTATGTCACACTGCTACAGCCACACACCTTTGTTTCTGATAAGAGCATCAGCATAAATACCAGGGCGTAATTGACCTTAATTAATTGGCAGTTCAGCTGGATTGAGCATAACGGCTGAAACAAGCCCATATCTGTTCCACTAAATTGTGTATTTGACAGCAACGTATATTAAAGAAACTAAAAGTTTTTTTTATACTTTATGCACATTCTCAATTCTTTTGTAGTTCAGCAAGTTTCGATATGGCAACCCTGGGTGTGAATCATTCCTGGTACACATCTTTTGAACTTGACTACTCGTATTTGATGAGACATGCAGACTGTTTTTGCATTTTATGAACTATGTTGTTATAGGGCTGAGTGCACTTTACTCTCCTGCTTGTTTCGATCTGGCAAACCAGGGTGTGTGCTATTCCAGATGCAAACCTTGGCTTGACTGTGCTCTTATTTGACAAGACATTCACGCAGATGGTTTTCGCAGATGTGAACTGCCCAGTTGTAACGTGAGTGTATTTTTCTCCTGTATCCTGACTCCTAAGTTGGAGTGCTAATAGTTCAAATTCAATATAATGACATATTAAGTTATATAACAACAAAAAAGGAGAGTGCGTGTAGAATAGTATGCATGTTGCATCAACAAACTTTTCTGAAGCGTTGGTTTGAAAACGTGAATATAACGCTGTAGTGTGATGTCACAAACATTGTACACCCTGTGACAATGATCACCATATGCCACTGATGTTATGCAGCACAGGGATGTGCTAGTACATAATAATGCACATGCAATATTGAATAGAGAACTATCCCTAAAAACTGCACTAGTGGTTGCTACAGTCTCACTGCATGGAAGTTCTACATTACTTCAAAAATTATAATCAGGAAAAGCCTTGGACATCATAGACAAGCAGATAAGGATGTTAAATTAAAATTCACTGTGCTGAACAAATGTGTGCAGCCTATTTCAGCTCAAGGCCTCAAATGTCTTGACAAAATAGGTAACCTCATGTTGACAAACAGTTTCAGAATGTAAGTGCAAAGTTTGCTAGTTGTCATCATTGGCTACATGTGCAAATTTTATAATAGACTGTGTTTCTGTTCCAAAGTTTTCAGGCATATGTTGACATGCAAGACCCAAAAGTACCTTTGGTGCAGTATGGAGAAAAGTTACCTCTGAGCTTATTTGCAGAATGGTAGACTGATTTGCCTTGTCCTCGAATGTCACTTTACCTTTTTATGTATCATGAGTCTGTTCTCCAAGATACTTAGCTGGCTTAGCAAGCTTAACTTCACATTAAACAAACATGTGATGCCCTAGTTGTCTCTACGGGAAAACTACAAGAGCTGTTTTTGAGCAGTTAAAACAATTTTGTTTAGCAGCATAACCACAGGACATGTTCAAAATGCATTGAAAATCACTTATGCTGGTATGCTGTGACTTTATATCGCTGTTTAAGCTATGTGAAACAAGTCTACATAAAAATGACAAAGTGACTTTCACAATAAAACAAAGTGATTAGAAAAAGTTCGGTCATAAGGAAGTGAAAATTTCCTAAAAATTGTGTAAAATGTTTTGTAAGGGCTAGTTGACTTGGCCGCATGTTGAAATGCCAACATGTAATGTACAAATTATAAAAACTAGAATGCTACCAGAAACTCTGAAAATCAGATGTATGAATGAAAACCATTTACTGTTTTTTTGGAATATGTTTGTAAAACAATGGAGTCATCAACCAAAGTAAGAAAACAATTGTGTCATTAATCAGTAAGAAATCTTTAACCCTACTTTCCTGGTTCTATCCTAAAAATGTGGTTGGATTGCAGGTTAAGTAACTTTTACGATAGACAATGGTAGTACAACTGAAAAGAATGTGTCAGGTTGAAGAAAGTCAATAAAATTTGCATATGATGTTGCATTGTTGGTTTGATGCAATAACATACACATGAGACTACCTGCAGTGGTTCCTAACTCTTTTCTACCACAACTGTTCCTAAGTATTAGACCTTACCTTTAAGACCCTTCATATCATGATTTGTATCATGTTGGAAACACACGGCATGGATTTTAGTATATCATGTGCAGATACGTGGTAAAGTAAATGTCAACAAACCACAGGAAAGGTTGCTTGTAAATATGATACACTAAATTTCTAATTTTGATGCAGGGTTTATGCATTCCTTGGAAAATTATTGACACCCTCCTGGGGGGGGGTAACCTTCCTGATTAGGAACCACTGTTCTACATGTGTTCTTGTGCAAGCACTGTGACTGCACACAATGTTTTTGAATGATCAGTAGTTTTCTACAGATGGTCATTATCTTTCATTCCATGTAGGATAGAATTTTGAAAAAATAGTTGTGCTGCAATGCATATGGTTTGTTTGCATGCTGTTGCTTCGCTTCTGAAAACACTAAAATTTCAGTCATCCCCTAAGCCAGTTTTTCTCAACCTTTTTTGGTTTCACTTTGCAACTAAAATTATAATTATTTGAAGAGGCCTATCAGAAACAGTAACATTTATTTTGGTAGAAGTTAAAATATTTCTTTGCGAATGTTCTTAATGGCTCTAAAATGTAATTGAAAGAAAAATAGATAACAAAAAAATCTTAGGAGATTCTGTTCTGAAACATATTTCATATGTTGATACTTACAAATATAAACAACATGGGCAGTCTTCAGTAATTAAGTCGTGGATTTTTTTCACTGAGACGTTTCAGTCATTTGTCAGTAATAGTTCAAAAACCTGTCATCTTTTGTTTTTGGACATTTTTTCACCAAATTGAATTACTTTTTCTTAGGCCATTAAAAAATTGGTCAGTTACTGAAAAAACAGGTCTTAGATAGTGACAGAATCCAAGTGGGCACCTCAAATGGTACCTGTCACATATTGCAGCATCATCAAGTATAATATTTGTAATGCTTACTGAAAATGCCTTCTCAGAGAACACTTCCCTTATCTGCACGAACCACTTGCATATGTGTATGGCATCTGGATGTGGTTTCGACTCAAATGGAACTCCCGCAATGCTAGAAAGCAGTTACAAAGTGGCAAACCAAAACTCATCCGTGTTACGCATCTGTTATTACCAGTGTGGCTTCATCTAATGATGCATTACTTTTCAGGTTTGTCAACAAGATTTAGCAGATAGCATATTTATGGAAGAAATAAAAAATGTCTAGGAAAACGCCATCTAATGTTCCCATAACAGCTACTCAGCGCTTGAAACAAGATTATCTTCGCTTGAAGAGAGATCCTGTTCCCTATATTACTGCAGAACCACTTCCTGCTAACATCTTAGAGTGGCACTATGTTGTAAGTTTTTTCACATAACTATATTTATTAGCATAAAGTTGAAAACTAGATGTTTATGTGCCTGAAATACAGGTGGCGTAGTTTTGGCAGTCTTCAAATTTAAGGCCTGTGTCACTGCAAATGCCTATGTAAAAAGTCTGTACATCGTGTAATTTTAATAGACCAGACTAAAATAGGCTGCATTTGAAAAAAACATTTCAAACAATTGATGTCAGCCTTCAAACTGTAGAACTTTGTGTATTTGCCTCAGTGTTTGGACGTATTACAAACACCAATGTGTGATGAACATGAAGTGATTCGTATGTCTTTTTATGCCAGCTCCAACATGCTATTCCAATGTCTTCATGCACCATGTTGAGAGGCAGCCTGTTTCAAATTTAGAGTAGAGCTATTTTTTCTTGTTACAATATGACACATTTTTCTTTCCATTCTATAGTTATGATACTGGTAAAACATAGAGAGTGAATCATATCAAAAATATAACAAGTAGTCTCAGAAGTTTCTTTGAACTCAAATACAGAGCAACATGTTTTTCTGTTAATTTTTTGCAAATTGTTGTGAAAGTGGTGCGTGTACTCAGTAGCTCAAAACAAGTGTTTCTTGTGCCTTTTATGCAGCCCTCATTGCTTTTAATGCAAAGCAATAAGGGAAACTTTGACGCAAAGTAATGTTTTACCGTAGTGTCCCTTGATGTGATATGCAAGCAGAAACCAAATCGCAACCACAATATTTTTTGCTAACCCAGTAGTTTGAGAGCAGTCTTTTCGTGCGTTTAAGGTCCGCGGCCCTGAGGAAACGCCCTACAACGGCGGCTACTATCATGGGAAACTTGTTTTCCCTCGAGAGTTTCCGTTTCGACCTCCAGCAATCTATATGATCACACCTAGTGGAAGGTTCAAATGCAACCAACGTCTCTGCCTTTCCATCAGCGACTTTCATCCCGACACCTGGAACCCCGCGTGGTCTGTCACCACTATCCTCACCGGGTTGCTGAGTTTCATGGTGGAAGATACGCCGACCCTGGGCTCTGTTGAAAGCTCTCTTTTGACAAAACAAAACCTTGCTCTATTAAGTCTTTCGTTCAACATAAAGAACGACACGTTTTGCGAGTTGTTTCCGGACATTTCGCAGGAAATTAAAGAAAAACTGAACGAAACCGTGCAAGGGAGAGCTTCCCTGCAAAGCGAACCCGTGACCAACGAAACTGAACGAGACGAAGCAAACCCACCTGGTCTTCCACAAAATGCCGAGGACAACAATCGTGGCGTTACGAACTTTGCTATTCTTATTGGAGTCGTAGCTTTCGGTATAGTCGTTAACAACATACTGAAGTCGTTGAATTGATCTTGCCCCGTGACTATGTTGATTTTCTGCACACGGCGTGGACGTATTCGCGTACATTTCCAGGCGCCATGGGTCAACCTTCCTGCGAAATAAGGCGCAGCTAAGTAGAGACGACGGTGAAATGCGTGTTTCAGGGAACATCAGGTTGGTTACGTTGAAATCGGTGGATTCCCGGCTTGATGCTGCGCAGCCAAACCTAACAGAAAAACTTAGCCAACATAGCTCAGAGGAATTGTGGGTCAATGACTTGATGCAATAGCGTGTAAAATCGTCATTCGTTGGGCCCTGCACAGGTTTACCTTTTTTCACAGACGAAGAACCAGTTACAAGCGGTTGACTTCACCAGATATGAAATTGACGTTATACTTGCCGATCATGTTTTAAGCGTATCCTTGAAAAAGTTATTTTTGACGCTTTGAGTCTAACATCGTTGTCAACCACGCCCACTGTTATTCACCAATTGTATCCATTGGATTTTGTGACGTGACCAATTCTTCAGTGCCACAACGCCACGTACGTGTGTGTTAAAAAGTCTTTGATTACCCGTTCTTGTATTTGCCACATGATCCGTTCACAATTCTGATCGTTCTGAAAACCTTGTTTGACATGTTCTGCAGTGGCCGAGTTTTCGTTAAATAACGTTCAAGTTTTTTAATGTCGGAGAGCTTTACATTTGTTCTCGCCATTCCGCGCTCGCTTCAGTGGCACCCGAAGCTGCTGAGGCTGTAAATGCTGTCGTTGCGATCAATTAAAATGTATAGAACGCGTCAGAGCTAATCCACAATTGCAAAGGACATTAAAAGCAAGGTGTACGTTGATAACGATCAGTCGGAAAAGGTTGGCAATTGTTTATGCTGCTATTTGGATTTCCTGAGACAAGGCGCTTGACGTAAAATAGATGCAAATAGTCCCTACTGGGAAAAACATGAAGCAAGGCGTCATTTTACAAACCTGTGAGAAATGCCAATCTCTGCGCGATCTTCATTTAGAAATAGACCATAGGTTATAATGGCCGTAACTTTATCATTTAAAATGGTTTCAAAACAAATACTGAAACCGAGTTGTGTTTTACAGCCATTGCAAATCTCGGGTATTTTCTTTCAGCGGTAAGATTTCACGTTTCAACCATTGACTCAAAGTTGCATCTTTTTTAGGGTTTGTGATAAAGACTTTAGCAAGAGCAGTTCTAAGAAGTTTTTGAGAAATTCGCAATCTTGATTTCATTTGATTGCCACCGACGTACCTTTCAGGCTGCAGGGGTTTAAATGAAACAATGCACCGAAGCTTCAAAATGCTCAAATTTAAATTTGCCTCATCTGCCTTCGGTGACAAACTGATTGTTTGTTCCTCTTTTCCAATCCCTTGAAAAGCAAACTAAGCAGGCACTCTTCCGTGTTGTGGCTGTCCGTTGTCAATTCCTCGCACACGTAATCTTTCGGTTCTTACTTGAGTTTTTTTCTGTATGCATGTCATTTGTGCTGCATTGTCGAACAGGCAAAGATCCTGAACTGTCGGCGTATCGCCTGACGTGTGATGGTCTGCTTGATGTGTCTTTGCCGTGATGACGCAGTCAGTCGAATTATACCATTGTTCTCAACGGTCACCAACCTCTTAACAACTGTGTATCTTGTCAATCTGGCTTGCCAAGGACTATCGCTGAACATTGTTCCATTTCAAAAATGTTTGCTGAGCAGTGTTTATTGCTATATATCAAATTTACTCTCAGTAGTGGACTGTTGCATCTCGGTCTTCGTCACTGAACCTTACCGGTGCAAGGCAAGTTGTCATGAAGGTCTTTACGGACTGGAGAGTCGTCAACACCAATGCAATCGATGTTGTGTACCAAAATTAAAATTAATCATTATCTCGCTGCATCGGCCGTTCGAAACAAGATTAGTGAAATAAACCTTTTTTTAAAGCGTACGTAACAGTGATTTGTCTCGCGTTTTTGCTCTGGCGATGTTAGCTCGTTACTATTAAAAAACGAAAAAAAACACTTATTTTGCACAATCGTTTTTGACACCATTGTTGATTTGAGTGATTGTTATGACTGATAAAGACAGTCTTTGGGATCTTCTCCGGTCGCCTGTACTGCGGTCATTCCGCGATCGGTGCACTGCCATAACGAAAGTGCTTCAATACAGGAAGTACCGTTGCCACCCTCCCATCATTTCGAATGATGAGCATATCGACACGAAGTGTGTGCGTCAAGATATTGCTTTTGCGGTTAAATTTTTGTAAAGTGCGAGAATATATCCTGGCCTAGAAATAAAGCAATGTGCAAGCTGCTCTTTGCGTGCATGCTGTTTTGTACATTATTGTCCCTGTGGTAAGCCGCTGGAGAAACGACGACTCTTCGTAACACTGCGCTTTAGCGGAAACCTTACGTAGTTGAAGTAGCGGCCACGTAAGAGTACTGAGACCTAAGGTTAATGCAAACTTGCTTGTGTCGGTGCAGATAATAGCATTTTGTTTTTTCCATGCCTTACTACATATAGTAGAATGTTGTATGCCTTCAGCTAATTTTCGGTTGCACAAACAATTAAAACAGTTAGTCTTGATGGCGCCGAAACTGCCCAAGTGTCAAGCAACTGTGCATCAGCAAGACCAGGAAAAGCTCTTAGCAATTGTATTATCGCTATTCTTTCAGCAAGGTGGAACAACGCCGCACATCAATTTTTTCGTTCGTCTCGTAAGTGTATTGCTTTCATGCCAAAGCTTCTTAGCAATGTCAGTTGCACTGTCTTCCGCAAATTCTATGATGTCTATTCAGCCCAGCCAGTCATTCGTCAGCGAACATCTAGTTTTCTTGTGGTCTGAAAAGGTGCAGCCCACCTACGCGCGCAATGCGGCGACCTGTTTGAAATTTTGCCAGCACCTACAAAATACGAGTAGAACCGTCCGAAGTGTATAATTTTTCTTTTCTGGTGCTGGCGTGCATCACTCGCAATGCAAACGAAACGCTTGCCAAGCCTATCCCAAGCTACAACAGTTTTTTTTTTATTCACCAATATCTGGGCAAGTGTTGATCCAAACCTATAGCGAAATACTGCAGCTTCTGTAAAGCGTGAGGATAGGTCCGGTTCGTGCTTCTCGTTTTGCTGTAAGAGCAATATTGCGGGAGTGCGTGCTTTCCCAAGATTTTCAGCTTGTGGTGTAGCGTGCATATCTCGATTACCTGAATTGAACTGTTTCGCAGGGCGCTAAAGGCTCTGCTTCAGTTACCTCACAAAATTCAGTGCGGAATTAAAATAATGTTTTTTTTAAACATACCATTTTTATTAATGAGAGAAACAAAAACTTATTGACTCCCTATGAATTGGGCAATTTTGCTCGTCCAACAGATCAAAATCAATTCATAGCCAAGTGTCCTATTTCAGTAAGTTTTACGACCAGTGCAAAACTTCATTTTCATGACCCCTTTTCCTCTGGGGAGGGTCGCGGTTGCAGCAGCCCTAGGAGAATTCGAAAAAACAACGGTTTTTAGCAGTCCTAAATGGTTTTGCTGGCTACAGTACACACCAAGCAGGGTCGGAGGTGCAATCAAGCCACCTGGTCATTTCCTGAGAGTGTGCGCAGCAGGACTTTCCTCGCCAATGTTTCTGAGGACATTCTGGACACATGGCCGAACCAACGTAGTTGATCTCTCGATTCGAGGAGCTGACTTGACATTGAGGCTTTACGAATTTCACAGCTGCGCACTTTGTCGTGAAGTGTCAAATTGTCAACTCTTCGCAAAATCCCATCTCTGCCATTTATACTTGTCCTGTCCAACTCAGGGGCGTAGCAAGGGGGGAGCAATGTTCTGGGCGCCGAAAAGTCCCAACAATGTCGCAAGGATTTTATCGAGTACTGTAAATTTTCTCCCAAGTGACCTTGGGTTCGAACACGGGGGCGCCAAACTTGTTTTTTGCCCCAGGCACCATCTAACCTCGGTACGCCCCTGGTCTAACCTTGTAGTTCTCAAATTTCTTGTCGCTGAGGACCCCTTCGTTTTTTCAATGTTTTACGGGCCCCTAAAACACATTCGTGAACAACCCTTAAGGGGTTTCGGATCCCAGGTTAAGAACCCCTTGTCAAACCAATTCATGTAGACGACAACGACACCTTGCGAATTGTGACTGGATGCCTGCATCCTACACCAGCGGACAACCTTCCAATCTTCGCAGGCATCCAACCTGCTGATCTTCGTGGCAGTGGAGCAACACTGTCTCTAGCACGCTGTGCAATGGAGCCTGAACACCTGCTCCACTCAGCGCTCACCCGTCCATCGAGTGCAAATGCACGGCGCCTCAAATCGAGACACCCATTTGTACCCACCACACAACAACTCATCAGTTCATCTGACAACAACAACATACGTACAGCGCACTGGGCGGATCACCAATGGAATGCGGAGTGGACGGACAATCCCACAAGACTCCGCATTTTCATCCCCGACAAGGGTGTACGCAAAGGGGGGTTTGGGCTTAAACCCTCCCCTCCTTCAGCTTGATATTTTACAAAAACTTTATTACCTGCGTTCTTTTAATTGCTTTCGCATACTTTTTGCCAGTTAATTTGTCGTCTAATGCACACCACGGGATGAATTTGCATGCAAATTCAAGAAAAATTGTAAATGGGCCAGAAAGTAATAATTAGGTTTTGGTGGGAATCAAGGTTATCGTCTGCAACCAGAAACCATCTCACGCATGCGCTGACCGCACTGGCTACATTACCAATTTCTGTAGCATGATAGAACTGTTGCACGTGCTCAAAAACAGCAGTTGTTAACATAGAAGCATCCAGACATTTGATAATGCCTCAGCAGGGAAAAAGGAAAACCAAAAATTTGCTGGATTTCTATACGTTACAAAAAATCGAAAGTTTTCTTGCGTACTTTATGCGCATTCTCAAGTCTTGTGTGGTTGAGCAAGATTAGATCTTGCAAATCTGGGTGTGCGTCAGACAGTCCAGCCGCTCATTTTCTGTGCTCCACTGCTCGTATTCGGCAAGACATTAGCGCAACCTCATTTTGCAGTTGTAAATAGCTCTGACAAAGTGATGAGTTTGTGTTAATCCCGTGTTTTAACGCGTAGCCTGATATTTTTGCAGTTATGAACTGCTGTATCGTAGCGTTGAGTTTATTTTCTTCCGATATCGTAACCTGGAGCGCTGATAGTATATATTCAGTTCAATGACACATAAATTATTGGGAGTGCGTGCATAAGAATATGCATATTATTCAACAAACTTCGCCAAAACGTTGGTTTGGAAACAGATTGTGACGTCACAAACAGCGCACACCAAATACAAATGACCACCATATTCCATTCTGCGTACGCCATTGATCCCCGACGCCAGCACACACCCCCGGAGTGACCCTCCCAAAAAGAGCCTGGGTCCGGCTTAACTGGCTCCGCACTGGTGTCAGACATTTCCGCTCCTGTTTGTACCAGTGGTGTATGGCCTCCTCTGCGGTCTGTGAGTGTGGGAGTGTGGCGCAGAAGAACAAACCGTCGGCCATGTTGTCCTCCAATGTCCAATGCATCGTCCTCATTGACTGGACGGCTTGACGGTTCTGGACGATGAGACAATCGAATGGCTGCCAAGCACCTGCCCCGAGATCTAGTGCGGCCAAGCAATGGCTAGAAGAATTGGCTCAAAAGAAGAACGACTGCAATCGGACGGTAAAATCGCTTTCGACGTTTTTACGTGCTGATAAATTTGTAGCGGTAGTTCAACGAATTTTGTCGTATGTTTTTATGTGATGTTGTTTCGTCGCGTTCTGTAATGTTTAAATGATAAAAAGTGTTTATGCGCAAACAGGGAAAATCGAATTACGCGTAACCTTTGCGCCGTACTGTAGTTTGTCGCACACGTCGCATGATTGAATTTGAAAATTGTTCAGCATGTGCAGCAAAGCGCTGTAAGTCGCATTAGTTCAAGTAGAATTGCAAAGTACGAATGCAATCAGATGAGAGTACAGTAAAATGAGTCATAATAAGTAGTGGCAGATTAAAGTTCACCGCTTCCCTAAGCACTAACCAACTTTAGCGCCTCCTGTCTTTCCAGACTGGCCCAGTCTATTTTTGTTGTTTACCTGTCTGACAAGATGTACAGTGTAGGTTGTAGCAATATAAACATGTATTCTAATATTTTACAATTTCCTAAAGTTCCAATATTCGCCACCTGAAAGGCATTTTTCTTCTTTTTATTTTCGCAAAACCACTGATTGCACCCTTGTAATTACCTCTTCTCAGAATGTTTATTTGAATTTTTACCTTTTTTGTCGCGCAGTCGGCTAACCGATTGTGAAGTCTGTTTGCTCAGTATAGCTGCGCTGGTACAATGCTTAGTTTTGTTTCTGTTGAGCTTCAGAAACCTTATTGGACGATGGATCGGTGTTGAAGTTTGCTTAATTTGTGGCAACAACCAACAAGTATTTGTGCTAACTATCTTCCGTTCCGTAAGCAATTTCTGTAAGGAATGAAAGGCTTCGTTGATGCACGGAATTTGCCGGGTGTTAGAATAGGCGAAAGGTTGTCGAACACGCGTTGAAAATTTCTGGGAGTGCTAGCTCTCCACAGCTGGCAACAAAGCTAGTTCCACAACACCAATCATAATTTAGCGACTAAGAAACGCTTGGCTTTATTATTGCTTTAAAATGCTTCGCAATTTTATATGCATATTTCTTGCCTTAAACTAATTTTGTTGTCTTGTGTAGTGGTCACACAAGCGCCACTACATGGAATTCGGCTAAGTCAGAGGGAACTGCATCAGTTGAATGTGCCTGATGTGAAAGTCGAAACTCAAAATGCCTCGATCAGTAATGACGAGCGAAGCGATTCTTTGGTCAAATCGGTTAATGCGCAGATAGCGAGCAATTGTCTTTAATCACTTCCTCAGTCGGAAGTTCGAACGGCAAGCGGGGCAGACCGGGTGTTCCGCTTCACTTGCAAAGTAGCATTGTTCAATGGTGACTGCTTAATCAGAAATGTTACAGAAATTTAGATCAAAGGGTAACGGCTAACAAGACGCCATCTCCTTTGTCCAAAGGATTGTCTGATTGTCAACGCTGCATCTTAAGTAATTCGTTCTTGTGCCTTTCCCGCGTTGTAGCAGCTGGCAGCGTGCTGCAGCTTCTTATTAGCTATAAGTTCAATGCATTACAGTTGTCCATTAAGACCCATGTTTGTTTATTCTTCGCTCAAGCAATGTCCAAGCTTTTGGCGCCAGTAGTCTATGAAAGTGCTTCAACAAATTCCAGTCAAGGATATTTTCGCAAACATGTGAGCCTTGCGCGATGCGCGTCGTCATGATTATACACCTAATGTCCAGAAAGAAGCTCTTGTTGCAGTGCTTTCTTCCGAAACATTCGCAACTTTGAGTTTTCCAGTTGCCATCTCTTCTTTTTATTCTGAGTTTCCACAACCTAAACAAAATGGACCTGCTGGAGATTTGTCTGGTTTACTACTAAAAGACAATATTTATTTTAAGCCAAGTTGTTCAATCGAGCAAACTTGGGGGAAGGCATTTTAAAAAATTTTGTGCAGTCACATCTGTCTTGCACCTTTTGCAGCAAAATTATTCAGTTTTGGTGTACAGACAGAAAGCACGAAAAACAGGTGACTTAACGAGTAAGGTATACGTAACTGTAGGCTAGGAACTATAGGATTATTTTCAGTAAATCTAAACGAAAGAAACCAACATATAACACTAACCGAAAGGTCATAAAAAACGTTATCGTGCCTTCTTCAAAGGCTACGTTTGGTCTAAATTACCGTAGGAGAACATAAAAAACTTATCCACTGCAAACGTATGGTGTAAGCCCTGTAATAAATTCACTTGTTATTTAATATAATTTCGATCATAAATTGTTTTCGGCACAAACAAAAATTATCGATTTTTGCTGAAATGTGTCTTTGTTGGTGGTGAAATAATGATATCTGGCTACAGGTCTAATAACTGCAAGAACTTTCGGCTTCAACAGAAACAAAGCAAAACGAAAGTGAAATAAAAAGGTACACTAACAAAAGATAAAAACGAAGATATCATATCACAGTATTCAACAGCCTATCTAACGATTTGGATCCACCGCTTGGACGATGAGCACCCAACCTAACCCTACAAAGGGCCGGTGCTATAGGTGGTTTGGGACTCCCAAGCCTGGACCTTGGGTCCCCCAATATACAATATATTGCATTTAACACATAATATTAATATCAACAGATACGTCGCTTTATTTTAACAAATGTTTATAAAAGCGTGTTTTAGCATGAATCTATACCGATGCGATGACATAATAATGGCTGCATAATATCTAAAGTAACAAATCTGACGATCTAACGAACATATTGCGTGTTTGTCACCAGGCGTTCTTCAATCAAATTTTTACTCTTCTGTTGTAAATTTATTAAGAAAACATCCTACAGCAGGGGTCACCAACGTGGTGCCCGCGGGCACCAGGTCGCCCGCAAGGACTAAGTAGGTCGTCCGCGGGCCTGTTCTAAAAACAACATTAGCATGATCAATGTCTTCACATTAACGAATATCACTACTAAAGTAATTAAGGCAAATTGAGCAAAATTTTTATTTCAGAAGTGTGTATCAAACTAGTAGCCAGTGCCGGATTTAACCTATAGGCTATATAGGCTTAAGCCTAGGGCCTCAAGATCCAAGGGGTCTCCAACAAACTGTGGTATGCATAGAGTCAATGACCGGTATATGATCATGTAGATTAAACTTCGTCAAAAATTTACGTCTTAATTATTGTTCACGAAATTTAGTTTCATTCAACTTTCGTGGTGATAACGCCAGAGCCTTCCAACGAGTTTCCATGAATTTCAATAAGACGGTTGGTCAAGCCGCACCCCAACTATTTTGTTTATGTACTCAAAGCACGCTTTCTGTGTCCTGTGTATGCTGAATCGTACCGATTGTGACGTGCGACTCTATCAAAAGAACTTGTGGCTGTTCATGTTTGAAATGCACCTGATCAGTGGCATAACTGACGGGTGGAAGGGGTGCGAACCCCTCCCCCCTGCCAAGCTAACTGTAAAAACGGGGCCCCTACCTAGCTTGTATTTTGGTATTTACTATTCTTTTGGTTTCAGTAGATTGTTGTTTTTTTGCATTTTTCGGAGTGTTTTCCGGTGATTTCGGGTCTTTGCATAGCCGTTCAATACCGGATTTGCTATTGTTTCTCAACCTGTTTCCGAGTGTTAGCCAGTGGGCTCCGTTCAGCTAAGCTTCCCCCTGGCTCAAACCTCTAGTTACGTCACTGCACCTGATCAAATAAAGGTTGTACTGCTGATAAGAGCTATGTGTATGGCTAGCAGCAGCATCCTACAATAAATGCATAGTTGTTTCTTGGGTGACTGAGCAATACTGTAGTTTTGTCAACGCTTGTATCGCGTAAAGCTCGATTGGTATTTTTAGATGTGGCTTTTTCCATTTGAATGATCTTCAGTGAAGTCATTCAGAAATCAGATTGCTATTGAGTACTTACGCAAGTTTGTATTGCTCCTATGCTAAGCAAATCAGAGAAGATCTTGATGAGCTTGAATAGCAAGCAAAAGCCACTTTGCCAACTGGCAACCGCAGAACACTTCCCCAACGAGACACGGAAACAGCACAAAAATGGCAAAAGCGCGTTTGGGTCTGATACCTTAGATTAGTGGTTCTTAGTTTATGCAACCACACGAAGCCTTATTTCTTAGCTTGGTGGTCACTAATTGCTCAGGTGAAAGATCCGTTTCAAATTTCAAAAGAATTAAAAATGAATTAAACGGTCGCAATATTCCAGGAGAGGTTGTCCACACTAAGCATTCGGTACATTAAAAGTGCCAAACTTAGGCAAACAAGTTGTAGTGAATTCTTAGATAATTTTGTTATGAAAAAGTCAGGACAAAACCTTTATAACTGTTTACTGTGTTATGTTCAGCCTGACTTGATTCAATTATTGTAGCTTTTTATTTTTTTTTACGTATGTCAATAATGACAGCATAAGCAAAATTCAAACCAGTCCAGTTGCCACGGTGGGCATTGGTGAGCTCAGTCCTTCCAAATTTAAATATGAAACGCTATAAATCAGTAAATATTTTATCAAATTTTCAAAATGTCAAATCCCCTTGCGCAAATTTTAACCCCTATTCAAGACTTTCTAGCGAGGTTCTCGTTTTTATACTTCACATCTTTTCACGCTACAGTTTAGTTGCGTTCGATTCTCACCAGTCTGAAAAAGTAAGAAACACGCGAATCGTGAATCTAACAGTAACAACCATTTGGGTGTGTTTTACGTGCCGTATTTTGCTCGTGTGTGTGAGATTTTTACAGCCGTGGTAAGAGAGTTGCAACGTCGTTCTCACGTTGTGCTTTAAAGTCTTTATGCCGCCACATATACTATATAGGTGCAGTCAGGGCCGTCGCCAGCGGGGGGGCCAGTGGTGCCCGTCCCCCCCATTTGAAATCGGTGCCCCTCATTTCACGTTTG